>Ga0334882_1000218_pt1 | contig 101992 bp, 123 predicted proteins | sample GraSluR1_MG_5_FD_207226 | JGI IMG/M metagenome (GOLD analysis project Ga0334882, IMG submission 207226) | Sludge microbial communities from methane-producing bioreactor in Wageningen University, Netherlands - Granular Sludge_15_04-R1 | ecosystem: Engineered > Bioreactor > Anaerobic >...
AACAGCTGATAAATTACAAGAATTATTTTCTAAAGTTTTTCACGAAATAATCGGAGAAAAATCTTTTTATGAAAACTGGTTAAAAAAGTTTTTACCAACAGTTGTAAAAATTAAGTAATAAACTATAGATAAAAAAAGAAATAAAAGAAGATTTTAAAAAAGAAAAAACAATTAACATCATATTAGACAATTACAGAGTTCACCATTCTAAAATAGTCGAAAAAGTCTGCGAAATATTAAATTTTAATCTAATATTTTTACCTCCATATTCACCAGATTTAAACTCCATAGAAGATTTATGGAGAGTAATTAAAAAAGAAATGCATAACAACTTCTTTGAATCAATAGAAAACATGATAAAACTTTTCAAAAAAGAATTCAATAAAAATATAACAAAGAAATCTTTTCATGAAAATTGGATAAAAAAATATATTCATTAGATACAAACTTTTGGTAAAATACTATACAATATGATAAAAAAATACATGACGAAACAGATGAAATAGAATCATTTAAAGAAAAAATAGAAGGTTTATTCCAAATGAAATTCAAAATAACAGAACAAAAATAAAAAAGTATTACTCCAAAAATCAAAAAATTAATACTGGCCGACCCTCTATATAACTAAAAAAAAGAAAAAGATAATAATATATTCAATTATTATCTAATTAATTAGTCCAAATTTGTTTTTTCATGAGAGTCGATTGGTAAATCTTCTACATCAACATATTGAACTTTTTCTGATTCAGAATCTTCTAAAGATTTTTCTGGTGCTTTTTCTAATTGAGCATTTTGTGCTGGATTTTCCCAAGTAAGAGCATCATCATAAGAAACACTATTTTCATAACCAACTAAACCAGTTTCAGCACAGTGTTCAGTTTTTAAACATAATGCAGAAGAAGGTAATGGTTTATTAACGTTTCCAACAGGAATATATCCACCACATCCACCACATTGAACATATCTATCGGTTAAATCATCATTGTTGATATTATAAAAACGAACATCATTAGTTGATGATTTTTTACCTAAATCTAAATATTTCATGAAATCAGTATGATTTAAATTACTTAATGCAATCTTCTCATTGCTGATTGGAGCAATGCCCTTATCATTCACATAATTTAAATTTAAGCTGTTTTCGGGGTTATTTTGAGGACTATTATTTTCGTCTACTATTGGTTCAGTTGTAATATTTTCTTTAACAGAAGATCCAATCACAACATTTTCAGAATCCAAATCTTCAGAATCTGAATCATTGGAAATAATTCCATTTTTTTCTTCAGCCAACAAAGAAAATGTTCCAGAAACGAACAACGTGCAAGCCAAAAATATTATTAATATATTTTTTATTTTCATTTTATCACCTAACTATAATGTAATCCAAAATACATATTACCATTTAATGACAACCAATATTCATGATTAATAAATGTTGGACTACTCCAACTTCCAAGTTTAACTGTATTTGTAGGATCTGCTATAACCCAAATTCCATTTATCAATACTTGTGCCCACTCATGACCTAACTGATTAGGACTAGCACTATCTCCTGTAACAATTCTAACAGGTATATTTGATTGTTTACACAATGAAATAAATGGATTAGTATGATCAACACAGTTTCCTTCATATAATAACAATGAATTTAAAGCATTATACCAACTTCCACCATTTGGAGCATGTGAAACTTTTTTAAAGTTATAAACATGATTGTATATAGATATCGCTTTTTCTAAATCGTTTTCACAATTTTTAGTCAAATTATTACTTAAACTAATCATATAATTGTCGTTCAAATTATTATAAGCTGTGTTGTAAGTTATATATTGACTAATTGTAAAAGGCCCACCTGTATTAAAATTCATACTAGTTGAAGTAACAGGAGAATGAACAAGTTGATATAAAAAATTAAAATCATAATTTGTACCAGTATATTTAACTACTATTGGATAATAATCAGGATCAAGATTTAATTGCATATTAGCGACACCATCAGATCCAGTTGTTCTAGTATATGATTGTCCATTAATGATGAATGTTAGAACCTGTCCAGAAATAGCAACACCATTTGAATTTTTCATAGTAACTTTGAAATTTTGTCCATATTTCACTACTGAATTTTCGGCAGTTAACTTAATACTATTACAAATAACGGCATTATTAACATATAAATTAGCTGATTTAACAGCACTAGCTTTATAACCTGCCTGATTTTCAGTATATGTACTATATGAATATGTTCCAGGAGATAAATATCCATTAAAAATACCATAACCCTTATCATTTGTTGTTACAGAATATACTAAATTGTTAATCTTCAACTTAACAACTTTATTTGCAACTGGAATATAATCACTGTCTAATAATTTTACTTGTATCTTATTTCCAGAATAAATGTTAGTATTTAAAATATGAACATTAGTATCTTTTAAAAATACTGTAATAGTATCTGTTTTCGTAGAGTATAAATATCCTCCAGTCTTGGCAAAAGTACATATAACTTGATACGTACCTGAATCTAAATTAATATTCAAATAAGCAACGCCATTGCTATCAGTAGTTCTAACGTATGTTGACCTGCCCACAATTTGAATAGTAATATCTTTATTTGCTACTCGATTATCTAAGCTATCAAGTAAAGAAACACCTAATCGGCTAGTTTGCTGGATCTTAGTGGCCATAAAATCTATGTGCGTATTTCTTTCTATAACATTAATATACGTAGAACCTTGTGATGCAGAATAAGCAGTGGTTCCTGAAAAATAATAATAAATCCAATAATTATTATTAGGGCTTAGATTTATTGTAATTGAAGCCTTTCCAGTATTGTCAGTAACTTTATAATATTCAACACCGTTAATATTAAACCTTATTTGTTGATTAGGTAAACCAGTGTTACCACTTTTTAAAACTACTGAAAAAGGAGTACCTTGAACTACTGTAGAATCAGACGGTGTTAAAGTCGTAGCCGCGGCATTTTCAGGTTTTTGAGGCGTTTCAATTTCTTTTTCTTCAATATTTAATTCATCAACAGATTCGTTTATATAAATAGAATCTTGATTTTCAATTGCATCATTTTCCACTATTGTATCATTCGTAGCATAACTTGCTGAAATAAACAATAGAATAAATGAAATGCTTATTAAAATAAATAATTTTTTTGACATATTTTTCTCCGGGCCTGTCAAAATGTTAGTTGTTTTTAAAATTTAATTTCATTTAATAACTTTAATTCTTAATTTGAGACATTATTGGAATTTTAAAATTTATATCAACTAACAAATTGACAGTCCCTTTTCTCCTACAATTATCAATTAACTAAAATTGACTATATGTATTATATACTTTATAAATTTAATCTATTTCATTTTCATTAATTTATTTAATATGTTGATTTTTGAGTCTTGGCCATAATTCTTATTTTGGGTTAATTTTATATATTAGGTTTTATTATATTTATTTAATGGTGTGTTTATTTTTTAGGGTGTTTTTTATGGTTTTGGTTAAGTCTAATATTGAGCAGAAAGAATGGGGTCTTGTTAATCAGTTTGATGATATTCCAGAGGATCATATTGTTCGTTTTGTTGATTGTTTTGTTGATGAATTTTTTGATGATTCTATTGATGATGATTTGGATAAGAAGCCTGGTAGGGCTATTTTTCCTAAAAAGATTCTTTTAAAGATTGTTGTTTATGGTAGGATTGATCGTGTGAATTCTACTGAGGTTTTGGAAGATATGGTTAAGAATCATCATCATTATCAGTTTTTAGCTGAGTGTTTAAAGCCTTCTGCTCGTACTATTCGCCGTTTTAAGGAAGAATATGGTTATTTGTGTGGTGTGATAATGGAGTCTACTTTGAAGTATGCTAAAAATAAGAATTTAACTGATTTTAATCATATGACTATTGATGGTTACTGTTATTAAGGCTAATAATTCTAAATTATAATATTTTAAAGTTAGAAGATATTGATTTGATTTTAGATTTATTAAAATTAAGTTCTGATGATATTGATGCTTATTTGAAAGAGAATAAGAATGATAAAATTCGTAAGTCTGCTTTATGATTTTTTAAAGAATACTAAATCTTCTGTGGAGGATAAAGGTTTCTTTTTTAAATAAATTAAAAGATGTTTTATTTGAAAGTAAGCAGTCTAGCGTGGGTTTAGTTGATAGTAATGCTCGTTGGATGATTAATAAGAAAAACACTCCCGAGATAAGTTTTAATGTTCAAGCAGCAGTAGGATTATCAAATCTGGATTAATAGTGTCTTTAGATTTAGTACAAGATCCTACAGATACAAATCAACTAATCCCCGAGTTAGAACAAATAAAAAATAATTTAGGGCATTATCCCGAATGTGTAAGTGCTGATTATGGTTATTGGTCTCATAATAATTTAAAATTTTTAAATGATCAAATTCATTGACGGTTACATACCCAATCAAAAACAAGCTCGTAAAAAACAAAGGTAAAAAACATAAAAATCCTTATCATAAAGACTATTTTGAATATAATGAAGAAAAGGACCAATACGAGTGTCCTAAAAAAGAAATATTACCCTATCAAAGAACATACACCATATGAAAACAAATCTAGACGATTATATTACACTCAAAAATGTAAATCATGCCTTGTTAAAAATGAATGCACAAAATCCAATATCAAAATATAGTCATTATGGTAAAGTTTATCATTATTAATTTATATTTATCCAATGATTATTCATCCAATTTACAGTACATTTAGTTGTTTTTTTTAAATCCTTCAAATCCTTCAATTATTTTTTCTTTAATTTTTTCTGTATTTTCAAGAAATAAAGGTGATAAATATCTTTTTATCTCTTTCATAGGAGTTTCAGCGGGATTTAATCTAGGTGCATATTTTGGAACAAAAAGCAAATAAACGTCAATGATATTTTAGCATTAATGGTAAAATAATATGAATGATAGGGATGGGAAGTTATCTAAAAGCATTACTATTGGGTTTTTCTGAGTTTTTTTTATAAAATTAATATAGTAGGGCATGTATTATGCTCTTTTGTGGATTTTTCTAAGAATTCTATATGACTTTCTCCATTTGGACTGTAATAAATAATTGTATTTGCTCTTTCCCTATTAGAATTTTTTTCTATGACATTATTTTTCAAAGTACCATACTCTTTGTGAATTTATCTGTGTTATTAAAAGAGGATTTGCCATAATTTTGTGGTTTGATATTTTTTCTTTATTTCTTTTTTAGTTGTTTAATATTTGTTTTTTTTAATTTTTAATGTTATATGGTTCTTATTTTGTATTTTATTAGATGAATTGGTGTTTTTCTTTTTCTTTTGCTAATGATTATTAATAAGTTGTAACAAATATTATATTTGAACATTAATGATTTTTGTGATTTTTCATGAGATTGTTGGTGTTTGTTTAATCTAAAATGTTCGAATTAATGTTGTTTTCGGAAAATTGCGTTAAATTAATAGGATTAATAGGCGTACAGACTATTTATTTGAAAAATGAAATTACATTTTTAATAAAATGTGGGGTTTTTTTGGATTTGTGTTTTATTTTAGTATGCTGTGTCTTTTAAGCTTTTTAATCGCGTTAAATTATACATGGTGTTTTTTAAATGTATTTCATTTTTGACTGCATTTTTGTTTGAGCCTAATAGGTGTAAAATGCCGTGTGTGTTTTTTAAATATCCATTAATTCCTTCACTAGCAGAGAATCTTTCTCCATAGGTGTTTAGGGTTCTTTGTTCTGTGAATTTGTTGATCATTTTATATTTTAAGGGTGTGATTCTGTCTGTTATGGTTTTAATTTCGGAATTTTCAAGGCATTTGTCTTTGTATTGACATGTGGGGCATGCTGTGCATTTATGGATGTATGATTGTTCTTTTAGATTTGAGTCATTTATCCCTTTTTCTTTGTTTTTTCTGCTTTGTATTGGTTTTATTTCTGTTAATTTTAATTTTTGATTATTTTTGCAGATGTATCCATTTTTGATTCGTGTGAAGTCTTTTTTGCTGAATTTTTTATTATTTTTTGGTTTTCCTTTGGTAGGTAAATTGTTTTCTTTTCTTATTTTGTTGTTATTTTGTTTTGCTATTATTTTTGGCATTATTAATCCATTTATTTCATGTTTTTCTAGTGATTCAAGGTTGGTATCTGAGAAATATCCTGAATCAAATACTAATATTGCTTTTTCAAGCATTTTTTCTATTTCTTTGTAATTACGTCTGGATCCATATTTTTCAATTAATTCACGTAATATTATGAAGTTTTCTTTTAATTCTATTAATACTTTATCTATTGCATGATTATCGTTTGGATGATTTAATAATAGGCCTGTTATAACGATTTTGTTTTCTGACATGATTTCTTGAATATTAAATCCGAAATCATAGTTGCCTTTCTTTGTAGGCATCATTACAGCTGAATCAAATGTTATAGAAATAATATCCTTGTCTGTTTCTTTAAATGCCTTTTTAAATTGTTTTATTTTTTTAAATGTTTTTTTATTGTAAAAGTCTAATCTGTTTAAAATAATTTTTATTAAGTCCTTGATTTCTTCATTTTCACAGTATTCTTTTTGTTTTTTTAATAATTCATTTTTTACACGGTTTTTTGATGATTGACTATTGTCATGTTTTAATTCCCATTTTTTCATAAGTTTTAATGCTTTTAATTCATCGCGTGAAAGTGAATAATATTTAGATCCATTAACCAAACCATCTGTACCATCAATAAAAGCTTTTAAAAATTTTAAAAAGTCTAATTCATTCAATTGAACTAATGTATAAAGAAAAACTTTTTTTAAAATCAATTCATCACTATCAGTTAAAAATCTTTTCAATGTTGAATGTGAAGGACTTTTACCACATGTAAATACCTTCAACACACCATTAACTTTACATTCAAATGCAAAATCTGATAAATTATGTTTATGTAAATGAAAACAATATAATATTATTCCTAAAAGCATTTCACGAGGATATGCTTTATTTCCATAATTAGAAGAAAAATTACTATTCAAATCATCCATTAAATCCTGAATACAATCAGAAAAAATAAAATCAACAATTGAAATCAAACAACGGCCTTCTTTACCTAATTTAAAAAGCTCATTCTTTATATTATCAAAATTAAACCCATCAACTACCTTAATCGACATAAAAAAAACACCCTTTTAAAACACCTAAAATTGAAATTAAAAAATTAAATACACCCAAACTTTAGTACAACTATTAATTATATAACTAAATCAACTATAACATATTATATATTAATAATATGTAATTTAAAGTATTTAAAAGTTTTTATTTAATTAATAAAAAATTTTAAAAGAGTAATAACTAAAATTAGATAAAAATATGATAAAAATAAGAAAATTAACTGTCATATCAATATTTTAATTAAAAACAAGCACAATACACAGAGAAAAATTAAAATAAGAATTCAAGCAAAAAATCACGTAAAATACAAATAAAAAAATAAGAAAATTAATCAGGTTAAAAACATTAAAATAAAAAAAAACAGTATGCATATTTGATAATTATAGATAATTAAAGAAAAAATAATGATATTAACATTAATAACTTGATAATATTAGTTTGTTTTATAAAACCACGAATATGATGAAAGAAAAAATATTATGAAAATAAAGACATACGATTGGTAAAAAAGAAAAATAAGTAATAATTAGTCATCAAATAAAAAATTAAACCTAATTTAAATTATGGCAAATCCTCAAAAGACCCTTCATCCATAAAAACAAAAACAATAATCATTAAAATCAACATTTTTTATCTTTCAATTCTTTTTTAATCTCAATTACTTGTTCATGTAATATTTCATCAGCATTTTCAGGTTCTTTAGCATATTTGGGATAAGGCTTTCCATATTTCGCACCAAAACTCTTTAAAACATGAGGCAACCATGAAACTGCATTAATCAATTCCCCATTTATTGTGAATATGTTCTTTTATTTGTTTAGTTGTTTTTAAGTCGAGATTTAACATATCTTCTTTCAATTCTTTCTTTTGATCCTCAGTTAATTTAGATGGCCTACCTTCTCCCCATTTATATTTTATACCCTCTAATCCTTTTTCATTCCACTTATCTAACCATCTTAATCCACTTTCATACCCATATCCTACAATATCTGCTGATTCTTTAATAGTTTTAGACTCATAAAGACTTTTTATAAAAATCATGATTTTAACTACTTCCGATTCCATGCTCTTATGAATAATTTTAGTAATTTCATCCATACTTAAATATTTAATTAATTTTCTCTGACTATAGTATTTTACCTAACTTTTATTACAAATTATAAATTCTTCTAACCAGTTTTCATATAATGTTTTATCGTTTACTTTTTCATAAAATAAAGTAGTGTAAAGATTTTCTAGTGATTTTTTGCTTTTTATAAAAGTGTTTGTTACTGTTTTTTTTATAATTCTCCATAAATCTTCAATAGGATTTAATTCTGGAGAATTACTCGGTAAATATATTAAATTTATATTTAAAATTTCTGCTATATCTTTAATAAGGTATGCATGATGGACAGTATAATTATCTAAGATTATATTTATTGTTTTTTCAGTTCGTAATTTTTCTTTTATATTATTTTCAATTAATATTTGTTTTAATACAATTTTTTTTTCTTTCTTCGATTAAATTTTTTGTTGTTGTATTTATTTTATTTAGATATCGTTTATTTTTTCCTATTGCTTGATCATAATTGTTTTTATCATCATAGAAAATATTGTTTATATATTCTATAGTATTTTCTTGATTGGGTCGTGTTCTTTTTAAATAAGTGATTATGTTCTTGTCTTCAAGTTTATTATGAGATAAAATGTTCATTAGTTCATTAATGTTTTTAATATCTTTTAAATTGGCTAATCTGATTTTTATAAATATTTTTGCAAATTCTAATGATCTTGTATTTGGTGTGATTTCTAAAATTGATGTGCAATTGATTCCTTGGAAACCCGTTGCATTAATTTTTATTTTTTTATGGTTTTTAACAACTATATTTTTTGTTCCTGGTTCATGAAGAGTTCTTATGGTATTAGGATAATTTTGACCACCAGTAGTGTCTAAAAAACCTATTAAATCTTCATCTAAATTTACTTCTTCAAGGTTTTTTTTAAATCTTCCCTAGCTGTATCTGGTTTAGAATCATAATTAGGAAAAGCTTTTGTGTAATTCAAACCAAATTTTTTCCTTACAATGACCCATACTTGTTTATAACTATAATTAACACCAAATTTATCTGATATAATCTTTTTAATATCATTGATAGTATATTTGCCATTAGATTCAATTATAATATCTTTTAATTCAGATTGTTCTTGATCAGTTAAATAAGATGGTTTACCTCCATCGAATTTAGGCATTAATCCATCAATTCCCTCATTATTAAATTGTTCTAACCACCTACCACCCGTCTGCCTAGAAACATTCAATATTGCTGAGGCTTCAGATATATTAGAACCTTCATTAATACTTTTAATAAAAATTAATCGTTGATAAAACCTTGCAGTAACTTTACATTCTTTAATTAACTCATCAATATCTTCAACTTTAAAATCATCGTTAGTTATTAATTTAGACTTGCTTGACATAACAACAATTATGTTTTTCATATGTTATAAAAGTATGGTAAAATACTATATTTGGAACTTTAATAGTTTCATAATCTTCACAAGAATTATTATCAATAGAATTCATAAATTAATATTTAAAATTCATTATTGATAAAATTTACCATTATAACTATAATTTATTTAGATAGTTTAGAAAAAGCAAAAGATTTTCAAGTATTTTTAAATAATTTTGCAGTATTTTATAAAGGAGAAATTTTAACACATGAAATTTTAAATAAGAATAGATTAAAAAAAGATTTTAGATAAAAAATAGCTTAATTTTCAATTTTCAAGAAAAATATATGATTAATTAAATTTCCCATTTAAGAACAGTTTTACCAAAACTTTTATTATTATCTTTATTAAAAGCATTGTTTAAATCATTTAAATTTTTTATTTCAATAAAATCCGTAACTAAATTATTTAAATATGAAATCATCTGAGGATAGTTTTTTAATAAATTAATAGCTTCAATAAAATCTTCTCTTTCACTACGACTAGATCCTAGAATAGTTAAACCTTTTTCTAAAATTAAACGAGTGTTAATTGAAACAGGAAATTCTGATACACCAAACAATGAAATCACACCTTGTGGATTTATTAAGCTTATTATCTGCTCAATAGCTACTTGTGAAGAATGAGAACCAACACATTCAAAACCATGATCAATAGCTAAATCTCCTGGAATTTCACTAACTTTATAAGTTTCATCAACAAATGAAAATAAATTTAAATTTTCAATGTGTTTTCCAAAAACAATTATTTTAGAATGAGGAAATACTGTTTTTAAAACAAGTGAAATAATAAATCCTAGATTACCGTCACCCCAAACACCTAAAATATCTTTTTTATCATTAGCTATTTTTTTAAATCTACTCACTCCATGACAAGCTACAGAAATTAGTTCTAAAAATGAAGCTATTTTAAAATTAATCTCACTTGGTAATTTAATAAGTCGATCTTTTTTAAGAGAAACTAAATCTGATGTAAATCCATCAAAGCCACTTCCTCTAAATTTACTAGAAGATAAATAATTTAAACTTATATATTCATTTTCTTCAGTAGGAGTATTTGGAATAAGTACAACATTATCTCCTGGTTTAAATTCCTCTGTATTGTCTTTTATAATTTTTCCAATAGCTTCATGAATTAAAGCCATTGGTAATTTTTCATCAAGAATTTTAGACTCTCTTTGACCTTGATAATAACGTTGGTCTGCTTTACAAATAGATAAATAGCTAGGCCTTACAATTACATCTTTATCTACATCTAATTCAGAGTATGTTTTTTCAAAGTATTTAGGAGATTTAAGTTTATAAATATTATTTATCATTATTTAAAACCGTTTCATTTAAAATTACATTAGCTACTTGTAAATCATAAGGATGGGTTATTTTAATATTAGTTTCATCGCCATCAACTAAATATACATCTTCATTATTTAAAACAAATATCTTACAAGCATCAGTTAAGCTATTTTTTTCATCTAAAGATAAATTATTATAAAGTGAATCTAATTTATTTATTTTAAAGCTTTGTGGAGTTTGTCCTTGATATAAATTATCTCTTTTAGGAATAGCTGATACTTTTCCCCCATCAGCTTCAACAATAGTGTCTGTTGCAGGAATAACTGTATCACATGCACCATACTTTTTTGCAAAAGTAATGTTATCTTCTATAATTTTATAAGTTAAAAAAGGTCTAACTGCATCATGAGTTACGATAAGTGATTCATCATCAATATTAAAATTTTCTTTAATATAGCTAATGCCATTCATAATAGTATCATTTCGAAGATTGCCACCTTCAAGAACAATAATCTTTTCATTATTTTCAATATGCTTATCAATTAAATCATTAGTATGAGAAATATAATCTTTTGGTGTTAAAACAAGGATTTTTTCAAAATTATTAAAAAGAGAAAATTTTTCAATTGTATGAATTAAAATAGGTTTATTTCCTAACGATAAAAACTGTTTAGGTTTTTCATTATTACCCATTCTTGAACCAATACCACCTGCTAAAATAGCTGCAAATATCATTTAAAAAATTCCTATTTATTTTTCAAATACTATTAAAAAATGTGATTTTCCCTCAGGAATATCTTCACCAATTTCATTGTTTAAAAGTACTTTATTAAGTTGGTGTTTTTTAAAAAAGCCTTCTATTTCCTCTGGAGAACTTCTAACAACATAAGGAGGACCATGTTTAGTATCTTGCTTTTTATAATCCATAATAGCTATTTTACCACCTACTTTAGTAACCCTTTTTAATTCTGAAATTGCTTCATCTAAATGATTTGTAGCTTTAAATCCATGAAAAACATTAACCATTAAAATGATATCTAAAGTATTATCGTCTAAATCTATTTTATCTGCTATGTCGGATTTTATTGGAATTAAATTTTTAATATTTTCTTTTTCTTTTAGGTTATTTAAATCTTCAACTGATGGTTCATAAATATCTAAAGCATATACTTTACCTTTTGATAATCTTTTTAAAGCTTCGATAGCTACATGACCATCACCACAACCAGCATCCATAAAATTTTCATTACCTTTAATATCTAGTTGATCTAAAATTTCATTAGTATCTAAAAAAGGTTCACTTGATCTTCCTTGAACCCTATGGCCATTAAATGGAAGAATACCCGTATTATTTGTCATATTATCACCATGAAAAAATTTAATTTAATTATAATATTAAATTAGTTTTTTTAATTATTATACTTAATTATACATTTATAAAAAATATCATAGAAATAATAATTTAATTAACTTAAAAATTATATTAAAAAGAGTAGTGATTAATAAATTAAATGAAAAATAGTGTTTAAAAATAAAGTATATTAAATTGTTTTATATAAAAAGTAAAAAGGAATTATTTTTTCCAATTTTGTTTAACTCCCCTTCCTCTTTTACTACCTGGTTTTGTATAACTCTTTTTTTGTCCAGTTCTTTTATTAGTTCCTTTAATTTTTGCCATCATATAACCTCATAATAATTAATTCATAAATATATTTAGAAAAATAGAATTTATAGAATACTATAAAATTTCTTTTACATAGTATTTAAAGTTTATTAAAGAATTATTTTAAAAATTCATGTAGTATATTCTGCATTTATTTTTACATAATCATATGTTAAGTCACAACCCCAAGAAGTAGCTTCAAACTCACCAATATTTAAATCAGCAATAACTTCAATTTCATTATTTTCCATTATTTTTTCAGCTATTGTAAGGTTTTCACTCCCATCAAAAGCTAATGGAATTCCATCTTTAACTAAATCTGTGAAAAGATCTTTAGATTTTATAGAAATAGAAATTTTATCTTGTTTCATTGAAACACCAGAATATCCAATAGCTGCAGCAATTCTCCCCCAATTAGGATCTCCACCAAAAACAGCAGATTTGAATAATGAAGAAGAAATAACAGATTTAGATGCATTTCGAGCATCATTTTCGCTTTTAGCTCCTTTAACAGTGACTTCTAAAAACTTACTTGCACCTTCACCATCACGAACCATCATTTGAGCAAGTTCTTGACATAAATAATTTAATCCTTTTTGAAAATTAGAATCTATTTTACCATTATCAACAAGATTACAATTAGATTTACCATTAGCCATTAAAATAGCTATATCATTTGTACTTTCATCACCATCAACAACAATCATGTTAAAACTATTATCAACAGCTATTTTTAAAGATTTATTGATTTCTTCAGCAGATAATTTAGCATCAGTAACTAAAAAAGATAACATAGTCCCCATATTAGGTGCTATCATCCCTGTACCTTTAGTTACACCACCAATTTTAACTTTTTGATTGTTTGTTAATGTTACCTCTACAGCAAATTCTTTAGATACTGTATCTGTAGTCATTATACCCTTAGCAAAAGCAGTAGAAGATTTTGAAGAATGATTTAAATTTTTTATGGATTTTTCTTCTAGATTTAAGAGTATATCCATTGGCATTTTTCTACCAATAACACCAGTAGACGCAGTAGCTATTAAATTAGGAGGGATATTTAATTTTTGAGATGCAAAATCAACCATCTTCAAACAATCATCCATACCTTCTTTACCAGTAAAACAGTTTGCATTTCCACTATTTGCAATAATTAAAGAAAGTTTACCATTTTTTATTATTTTTTCTGTATACTCAATTGGTGCAGCTTTTATTTTATTTGATGTGAAAACAGCAGATGCATTACTATCTAAGTTTGAAATAATAGAAACTCCATATTTTCCATACCTTGTACCTGATGCATCTACACCCTCAACTGAGCAAATTCCACCACTAATTGCTTTAATATTTTCTAAATTTCTAATTTTCATTATATCAAAAAATAAAAGAACTTAGCTAATTCTTTTTAATATTCATAAGTTCCATTAGTACTATTATTGTAAAATTCTCCTTTAGGATAATATATTGCACTTGTATTATTATAAATAACATCTTCTTCTACATCATCTACTTCTTCTAGTTCAATATTAGAATGGTTTTCATAAGCAGATAAATTATTAGTTACATTTATCGGAATCGGAGTATTATTAGTTTCCTCTACAGAAGGATCATCCCCAGATATTCCCATCGTTATGCCAATCCCAGTTCCTAATCCAAATGCAATTAAAATAGCTACAATAATAATAATCGTTGTGTTTTCATTTCTAGGTTTCATTTTTATAGGTTTTACAATTATAAGAATATTTAAATTTACTTAAATTTTAATAAACAATTAATTTCATTCAAATCTTTATGATTATTTTTTAAAATAATCATTTATATACTTTGTTAAGTGTGTATGTGCGTACATACATTATAATAGGAAAAATAATAAAAAATTAAAATTCTTCAAAAATAATATTAAAAATTAAATAATTAATAAAAATTATTTCTTAATTAGAAATATTATTTATAAAAAATTAGAAAAAATAGTTTCATATTAATCTTTATAAAATCATTTATATATAAATAAAAATATAAAAATTATGTATGTGTGTATATGTGTAAAAATGTAAACTAATAAATATATTATAAAAACATGTAAGTAAAAATTAAAATGAATTCATATACTCATAAATAAATAGTAAAAAATATATATATGTTATTATAAAAAATTTAGTAACAATGACAAACAAAGATGAAGTGGATAGAATCTGGAAATTATCAGAAAAAACTAGGATGAACATATCTCTCCCTAAAGATTTAGCAAACTGGTTGGAGGATAGTGCTTCAACAATATGGAAATTAGATAAAGGAGCACGTTCTAAAGAAGTTACAAGACTACTTTTAGATGCTAAGCGTAGAAGTGAAGAAGAATTATAAAATTATGATTTTTTTTAAGAAAATAAAGCATAAATAATAGCTATTAATACTGCAACAAAACCAAACCATGCAAATCCCAAAATAGATGCAAAATAAGAAATTGTAAATACAAGTAAAAACACCCCAAATAATTTAGATTTTTGATTACTTAAAAAATTTATAATAGTTCTTAAAAACTCAGAAGGAATATTATAAGCATAAATACCATTAGCTATTTCAAAAACAACAAGAGATAAAGGACTAAAAGAATTAATATTATCTGCAAGTTGAGCTCGTTCTCCTGCTTCGCGTCTACTTTTACCAATACCAGACCTTATCTTAACATTATTATTTACTGCAAACCACGCAGCATCTAAACCTGCACGAATAGCTAAATCTTTAGAAGGAAACCTAGCAATAAAATCATCACCACCTTCCCTATATCCTTCAAGTTCACCATTACATTCGGTTTCAATGAAGTTCTTAATTCCCGTCATTAACTCAACTAAATAATCCCTACCATGTTTATCAATAAATTTAGTAGAATCAATCATATCAATAAAAAGATAATTCTGAAGTTCTTCTGTTTTAGAATTATTTAAAATAAAAGGTGAATCAAAAACTATTGCAAATTCACCACCTAATTTAGTAAAAGAAACTCCTGGGAAGTTACCAATTTCTTTAGTATAATTAATTGAACGCTCAATAGCTGCAGCACCAGTCATCCCCACAGCAGCAGAAACATTAACATTATTATCAAAACCAATACCAATAAAACGAATAGCTATTTTTATTGCAGTATTTTTACTATTTAATTTTGAAATAATTTCAGTAGAACTTTTTTCAACAATTTCCCCTTTTTCATCTAAAATAATATCTGAAAACATATTAATTAAATGACTTGGATGATCTAACTCTATAAATAAATAACGATCACTACCCATAACAATATTACTTACAAGAGCATATTCTTCAATTTTATTTTCAGCAGGTTTTAATTCATAAAAATTATGATTTCTAGGAAGATTTTGCTCTCCTAAATCCCTTAAAAGATTTTGAAAAATACTATCTGTAGTAATATTTGCTTTTTCTATTTCAAGTAAAGCAGTTTGAGTATAATTAAATAATTCCACATATTCAGATTCCATAGGATTAGTTGGAAAATATTTAGTTCCAATACTTATAGCATCATGTTTAGTTAATAATTTAATAAGAAGCTTAGATAAGCTAAATTTACTCATCTAACTTTCCTCCTTTAACTAAAATTATCTCAAAATCTCCTGGTTTTTCAAGTAACATGTCAGGTTTAACAGAAACAAAAGGAAACTTCCAAGATCCTAACCTACCAGCAATAGTACTTGCAATATTCCTTGAATTTTTCTTTATAAAAACTTCATCATGAGTGTTTATTCGAATTTCAATATTATAATGAGCATTATCAGAAACTTCATCAGCAATCATTACATTTAATTCAAAATTTCCAGGTTTCATGAATAAATCGTTTCTAACAGCTATTAATGGTTTCTTTTCTAATCTTAATCTATCTGCAACAGTGACAGAAATATTACCTGCATTTTTTACAACTATTTTATAATCCTTAGGATGAACCAATACAAAAATTACATAAGGAGCTGCAATTTCAACATCTTCAACCATATCCATTACTTTGTTAAACAATGGAATTTTTGAAAATAAATTTTCAATTTTTGAATCAACATTATTTTCATTATCAATTTTTACAATAGCTTGTTTTACGATATTTAATGGGGAGATTTCAACTCCATTCTTATCAGAGTAAACATTCCACCTTTTAAAATCCAATTGTTTAATAATCTCATCACAGATATTTTGTAAAATATGTTTATCCCTTTTTGGTTTTCTTATTTTACCAAAGGTTATATTATCCCCATCAAAAGCAAAAGGAATCCTCATGCTATTAATATCTTTATATTCATCAGTAAAATCTCTAAATTTATCATTAGACAATATTTTAGCATTTTCCTTTTCAGCTAATTCAAAAATAAAATGATCTGCATTATTACCAGATTCAACTTGTTCAACATTTTCACTTTCTAAAAGCTTTTCAAACTGCAATTTATCATCAATTTCATGACGAAGAGATGCATCAACAATAATAACAAACTCATCCCCATTTTTTTCTAATGCATCCACTGCAGCAAGAATATTGCTTAGTTGAGGTTTAGAATCTTTATTTTTTTTATAATGAGCTAAATTAGAACCATCAATAACCACTTTCACAATATCACCTAATGAAATTTTATAATGTATAAAAATATTAATTAAAGTTAATAATTATATATATTTAAAAACATGTATTTAAATTTATGTAAAACCCCAATTTTTTACAAATAATTATTACAAAAATATTTAAAAAATCATTAACGAGAAATAGGTTGTTTAAAAAATTTATTCAAACTTTAAAACTTTTAAAATAAAAATTCATAAAAACATATAGGATAAAAATAATTTTTAATATGTTTTAATTTTCAGTAATAATTAAATAATAATTAAGTTGTAGAAAATTATATTTACAATATGATAAAAAAAATTTACAATAATAAATTAATAAAAGGATAAAAATTATGAATAAAAAAAATTTAGTAATAATATTAATTTGTTTTTTAATAATAGGGGGATTATCTGCTTATTTTGTTTTAAATAATAATATATCTAAAGAATATAGTGAAATAAAAAATAATACAACCATAAAAAGTACAAATAATACAACCATAAGTAATACGAATAACGAAGTTAATACTAATGTAAATCATGAAAACGAAAATGTACAAGAAGTAGAAACCCAAAATTCTGTTCCAAATCAAGAAAATTCAAATTATAATCCTGATGATTATCTATCTTGTGAAGAATTAAAAGAAAAATACCCTCATATGTCTGATGGTGAATTACAAGAAAGATTTGGTGAGAGAGGTGAAGGTGGAGTTAGTTATGATGGATTAAGAGCAGATGAAAGAAGAGAACAAATAAGACAAGGAGTTTATAATTATCCATCATATGAAGAATCATGAAAATATAGTGTGTTACCAAACTTTTTCATATAAATGCATGTTTTATTTATATATAGATATTAAATTAATTAAAAAATATTAGGTAATCAACTATAACTTAAAAATTACTATAAAAATGATTATTTAAGATCATTTCGGTTAAAATTACCTAAAACAAAATTTTTTCCACCAATATGATTTAAATATATTTCTATATTATCATCTGAAATATTGTAAACATTATATGAATTTAAATCTTTTCCTCTAAGCTTATTAGAAGAAACAGAGCCGGCATTAACAAATAATGTATTATTCATTTTCCAAACATTGTGTACATGTTTATGTCCACATATTACAAGATCAACTTGATGGTCTATTAAACTTTTTAGAATATCTCCTGCATCTGATAATACATTTCTTTCACGACCAGTTTCAGGAATCGGAATTACATGATGATGCATTGCAACAATAGTAAAATTATTTTCAAATAAACACTGATCTAATTGTTTATCCATCCATACTTGTTGAGGTCTTCCAATATTACCACTATCAATATCAGGGGAGCTAGAATCTACACCAACTACAACAAAATTGTTATCTTTAATTAGTTTCCAGCTTCTTTCACCAATAAATTCTTCAAAAGTTTCATATCCTAAATTCCTAGAATCATGATTCCCTGGAACAGCATATAAAGGTGGTTTAAACAAAGATAATAATTTTTTAGCTTGAATATATTCTTTATAATAACCTTGATTTGTAATATCTCCAGTTACTAAAATCATGTCAGGATTTAAACTATTTATTTCTCTAACTGCTTTTAAAAATACTTGCTCATTGAATTCAGTTTTACTTATATGTAAATCAGAGATATGTGCAATAACTGTCATGATATCTAAGAGCTTAATTTTAAAATAGCCTCTGCTAAATCTCCATTTGTATCGATTAATGCTTTTTCAGCATCTTCTTTAGAAACATTTGCTTGATTAGCTACCATTTCTATATCTTCATCAGGAATAATAACTTCTTCTTCAATTTCAATTTCTTGAGCAGTTCCAGAAACTTGATATGTTTCTTGACCCATTACATTCATCATACTAACTTCAGCATTAGGAATAAATAATTCTTTATCTTCTAAGCGTATAATAACTTCTTTAACACCTTGAAGCTCTTTCATATCCATTCCCATTTTCTTCATTTGTCTTTCCATCTGTTTCATTTGTTTTGGATTCATTCCAGGAATCATAATAATAACCTCTTTTAATATTTTTTTAATTTTAAACTTATAAATTTAATTAATAATTTCTTTTTCTAGCATTATATGCTGTATAAAATATAAATATTCCAATCAAAAGTAATACAATTTGTGGAAAAATAGCAAATACTATTGTTGGAATTAAATTAAGTTTTATGAGAATCCATAAAACAGCATATATAATAATAACACTACCAAAAAACATTGCGATTTTATTTAAACTATCTTTAATATCCATTGGTATTCCAGTTGGTATTGGCAAATTTAACCCTCCTATATTTCTTTTACACCATTTTTAGTTCCAAGGATAACTTTATCAGCCATTTGTGTAAATAATCCATTTTCAACAACCCCTGGAATTGAATTCAAACTTCTCTCTAATTGGGGAGGATTTGAAATACTTTGAAATTTAGCATCAATAATAAAATTACCATTATCAGAAACAACTGGTCCTTGTTTATTTTTTGCAATTCTTAAAACAGGTTTAGCGCCCATATCTTTTAGATTTTCTGAAACAAGTCGAACTGCTACTGGAATAATTTCAATAGGAAGAGGAATTTCACTTAATTCATCAACATATTTTTCTTCATCAGCAATAACATAAAATTTATTTGCAGCATAATCAACAATTTTTTCTATAGTATGTGATGCTCCACCACCTTTAATAATATCTAAATTATAATCTATAGCATCTGCACCATCAATAGCTAAATCAATATCATATTCTTCAGTTGATCCAATTTTAATACCACAATCAATAGCTAATTGAAATGCTTGATAAGAAGTTGCAACACCAATAATATCTAATTCTTCATCTTTAATTCTTTTTCCAAGCTTTTTTATAAAATAGCTACTTGTAGATCCTGTACCTAAGCCTATAACTTGGCCATCATTAACAAATTTTACTGCATACTCTGCTACATCTTTTTTAAGATTCAATTTAACACCTCTAATTATATAACAAAAGCTAATTCTAATTTATGTAAGTCATAACCTTTTTTACATATTCCCTTATGTTTTCCTTCATTTTCCATGATAACACATTTGTCTCCAGGAATTAAACCTTCAGGAAAACAATATGGTTTATATTCACAATTTTCATCACAAACTAACGGTTCATATCTAAAAGTTGAACCTTCAAAAATATTTTTAGAATCAGATAAAACTGCAATATTGGCTCTTTCAATAACAACAGGAAGAACTTCATTTTCATCATGAATTGGGCATTTTTGCCCATTTTCTTTAACACTTTTAATAATATATTTGCGATTTTTCTCTAATGAATCAACACAAGATGATTTAAACCTACATTTTTCACATTCATCTGCAGGTCCATAAAAAATAAAACTATTTCCTTCTTTTGCTAAATCTTTCCCAATTAATGTTATCATGAAATCACCTCAGTTTTAATAGCTAAATTTTTTGCAGCTTCTTTTGAAAGACCATTATCTCCTAAAATAGTGTATCTTTCTGGTCTTATTTTATGAGCATTCAATAATGATTCAATAATAATTTCGGAATCTATTCCTAATTCTTCAGCATTAGTAGGAGCACCAATGTTTTTTAATTTATCTCTTATAAATTTCCAATCTCCACCATGAAGATGCATCATCATAATAGTTCCAACACCACATTGTTCACCATGTAATGCAGGTTTATCAGAAATTTGATCTAAGGCATGACTAAATTTATGTTCTGAACCACTAGCAGGTCTACTAGAACCAGCTATACTAATTGCCATCCCACTACTAAATAATGTTTTAACTACTAAACGAGTGCTTTCTTCTAAACCTTCTTTAATGCTTCCAGAATATTTTGTGATTAATTTTGAAGACATTTCAGATAATGATGCTGCAGATTCACTATAATATACATTTTTTAGTCGTTTAGCTAATTTCCAATCTTTGATAGCTGTGAAATTAGATACAACATCAGCACAGCCTGCTGCCAATAATCGAAAAGAAGAATTAGTTATAATATTAGTATCAGCTATAACACCAAGAGGGGATTGTGCTTTCATTGAAGATGAACCTTTAGAATTTTTAATAGAAGCTAAAGGTGAAACAATACCATCATGAGAAGCTGTAGTTGGTAGAGATATAAAATGAATACCTCTATTTGTTGATGCCATTTTTGCAACATCAATAACCTTTCCCCCACCAATTCCTAAGATAAAAGAAAAATCCGAAGAAGTTTCTTCAACCTTTTTTACTGAATCAATATCTGCTTCTTTTACTTTAATATAATCAACATCAAAATCACTATCTTCTAAACTTTCAATAGCTTTTTTACCGGCAATATCATAAGTATTATTACCAGTAACAATTAATGCCTGTTTTTCTAGCCTTAAATCATTACAGATATTTCCTGTTTCAAAAATTAAATCTGGACCAATATGAACTTCCCTAGGCATTTGAATTTTTCGACTATCCATAATATCTTCCAATTTATACAATAATACATTTGTCAATTATTAATAAAAAAAGTTTTGTTTAAATTAGATTTTTAATTATAATCTTATATATAAATAAGTATTAATATTTATTATAGGTGATATAGTGGAAAATTTTAGTGAATGGTTTCATGATATTTTAGATAAAGGAAATATAATAGATTCAAGATATCCTATTAAAGGTATGAGTGTATGGTTACCTTATGGTTTTCAAATAAGAAGATATACCTTAGAATTATTAAAAGAATTATTTGATAGAGACCATGAAGAAGTACTATTTCCATTACTTGTTCCAGAAGATGAATTAGCAAAAGAAGGAATTCATGTTAAAGGTTTTGAAGAAGAAGTTTATTGGGTAACAAAAGGAGGCAATAAAGAATTAAATAAAAAACTAGCTTTAAGACCTACTAGTGAAACAGCAATTTATCCAATGTTTTCTTTATGGATTAGATCACATATAGATTTACCTTTAAAATATTATCAAATAGTTAACACATTTAGATATGAAACTAAACATACACGGCCACTTATAAGAGTTCGTGAAATATCAACTTTTAAAGAAGCACACACTGCACATGCAACAAAAGAAGAATGTAAAAAACAAGTTGAAAAAGCTGTTGAATTATATAAAGAATTCTTTGATTATTTGGGAATACCATATATCTTAAGTAAAAGACCAGAATGGGATAAGTTCCCAGGTGCAGATTATACTATGGCCTTCGATACATTGCTTCCTGATGGAAAAACATTACAAATAGGAACTGTTCATAATTTAGACCAAACATTTGCAAAAACATTTGATATAACTTTTGAAAATGAAAATGGAGAACATGAATATATATATCAAAGTTGTTATGGTTTATCTGATAGAATTATAGCTTCTATAATTGGAATTCATGGAAATGAAAAAGGACTTGTCCTACCCCCTGTTGTATCACCAAAACATGTTACTATAATTCCTATTTTGTTTAAAGACACAAGAGAGAAAGTTTTAGAAAGATGCGAGTCAATTAAAAAAGAATTGGAATCTGCAGGAATTAGAGTAGATATTGATGATAGAGATATAAGACCAGGCAAGAAATTTTATGACTGGGAATTAAAAGGAACACCACTTAGACTTGAAATTGGACCTAAAGATTTAGAAAATAATAAAACTTTTATTACAAGAAGAGATAATCTTGAAAAAAATGAATATCCATTAGATGATAATCTTATTGAAAACATAAAAGAAATTATAAGTCAAATAACAAAAGATATGTCTTCTAAAGCATTTAAAGATTTAAAAGATGCTATTGTATATTGTGAAAATATTGAAAAAATTCCTGAATTAATTAAAAACAAAAAAATAGTAGTTTTCAGTTGGGATGGTAAAAATTCAAGTGGTGAAGCTATTGAAGAAGAAACTGGTTATGATATTTTAGGAATCCATAAAGAATTAGATGAAAATTCAAATGATAAGTGTATTTACTCAGGAGAAAAAGCAAAATATCTTGCATTAATAGCTAAAACATATTAGGTGATTTAAAATGGATAATATTTATGCAATAATTCCAGTAAGCAAGTTTGAAAATGCAAAAACACGTTTATCACCTTTTTTAAATGAAAAAGAAAGAGAAAAATTGTTAAAAGCTATGCTTAAAGATGTAACAGATAGTTTAAGAAAATATGTAGATAGAATTATTTTAATAAGTGCAGATAAAGAAGTTTTAAATTATGGAAATAAATTAAAAATAGATACACTTAAAGAAAGTTCAAATTCAAATTTAAACAAAGCTATTAGTCAAGCAATGGATTATTGTAAAGATAAATGTAAAAATGTAATAATAACACCTTCAGATATTCCTCTCATAATGAAAATAGATATTGATTTATTGATTGAAAAAATTAATTCCTATGAGATTATAATATCTCCATCTAAAGGTGGTGGAACAAACATATTAATTTTAGCTCCAAAAATTATTGAAACAGAATTTGGAGATTTCAGCTATTTAAAACATATAAAAAAAGTAGAAAAGAATAAATTAAAATATCTTGTTTATGATTCATTTTTTATAGCATTAGATGTTAATACTACTGAAGATTTAGGTGAAATAATGGTTCATGGAACTGGAAGTCAAACACGAAAATATCTTAAAGATTTAAACATAATCGTTGAGTCCATTCATGGCAGTGAACGTTTAAAAGTAAGGAGAGATACATGATTGTAATGTCAATAGCTGGAATTGATCCTAGTGGAGGAGCTGGATTATTTGCAGATATAAAAACCTTTCAAAATATTGGAGTTTATGGAACAGGAATTCCAATCGCATTAACAAGCCAAAATCCCTATAAAATATTTTCTCTAAATCCAATAGAAGTTTCTTATATTGAAGAAGAAATAGATTCTGTTTTAGATGGATATAATAGTATAGAATTTATTAAAACAGGAATGTTATACTCAGAAGAGATTATTAAATTAGTTTCAAAAAAGATAAATGAATATAATCTAAAAGCTATCGTTGATCCAGTAATGGTTGCTACATCTGGAGGAAAATTATCTAAAGATAATATTTCCGATGCAATATTAAAATATTTACTTCCAAAATCAATTTTAACAACACCAAATATAAATGAAGCATCCTATTTATCAAAGATAGATATTAAAAATAAAGAAGATGCTTTAGATGCTGTTTTAAAAATTGGAAAAACTTGTGATGTACTTATTACAGGAGGACATCTAAATGGAATAAACACTTTAAATTTAGGTGGTGAAATTAGTATTATTAAAGAAAAATTAATTGAAAGTGAAAATTTACATGGAAGTGGATGTGTTTTTTCAGCAGCTATTGTTTCTTATCTTGCTCTTGGAAATGATTTAAAAATAGCTATTGAAAAATCATTTAAATATGTTAATAATGGAATAAAAAATGGAAAATATGGAACATTAATTAATAAAAATTTTTAATCCCCAACATCAAGAAGATTTTTAACTTTATTTTGTGCTTCAATAAATTCAATAGACTCCCTATTTCTAAGGCGAGGTAATTCTATATCTACAATTTTCTTAACCTTTCCTGGATTTTTATCCATGATAACTATTTTATCACCCAAATATACTGCCTCATCTACATCATGTGTTACAAAAACTATAGTATTTTCAAATCTTTTCCAAACACCGATTAATTGTTCTTGTAACTTATGTCTATTTTGCATATCTAATGCAGAAAATGGTTCATCCATAAGTAAAACAGGAGTATGATTCAAAAGAGATCTTATAATAGCTACTCTTTGTTTCATACCCCCTGAAAGTTCATGTGGATAGTTATTTTCCACATCACTTAAACCTACTCTTTCTAAATATCTTTTAGCGGATTTTAAATTTTCTTCTTTTGACTCATTAGTTAAGTTTAATCCAAACATCACATTATCTAAAACATTAAGCCATGGAAAAAGAGAATATTGTTGAAAGATAAATCCTCTATCTTTAGAAGGTTTTGAAACTAATTCATCATTAACATAAATCTCTCCAGAATTTGCTTTTTCAAGCCCTGCAATTAATCTTAAAAGAGTTGTTTTACCACAACCAGAAGGACCTAAAAGACAAATCAATTCTCCATCATTAATATCAAAATTAATATTTTCTAATACTTTAACTTCTTTTTCATGAGCAGAATAAGATTTATTAATATTTTTTATTTTAATTGACAAATAAAAACCTCCTTACCAGAATATTTGTTTTTGAATTTTTCCAAATATATAATCAAGAACTAAACCAATAACTCCAATAGTCAACATTCCAACAACTGTTGTTCCAGTATCAAATAGATTTGTTGCTGTTAAAATTAAAAATCCTAAACCACTACTGGAACCAATCATTTCAGCAGAAATAGTACACATTAAAGCTATTCCTATACCTACTTTAAGACCTGAAACAATATATGGGACAGCTGAAGGTAACATTACCCTATAAAGAATATCAAAATCACCTGCCCCTAATGTTTGAGCTGCTTCTATTAAAACTTTATCTGTTCTTTTAACTCCATCGATTGTATAAATCAATATTGGAAATACACAACCCATAAATATAATAAAAATAGCTGGAACAGTTCCGATACCAAACCACAAAATAGAAAATGGGATCCAAGCAACAGGAGGAATAGGTCTTAAAACACTAATAACAAAGCTAGACATTTCTTCTAAAGTTTTAGACCAACCAAGTAATATTCCAAGAGGAATAGCTACAATTGATGCAAAAAGCATTCCCCCAAAAACCTTAAATAATGTATCAATAGAATCAGTGAATAATTTTCCAGATGAAAATAAAGTTATTGCAGATTCAAAAACATTAATAGGGCTTGGTAAAACATAAGAGGTCACTAGATTAAAAACTGATGTAATCAAATACCAAATGATTAAAATAATAATTGGTAAAATTAAAGGAGTAAATTTCTTCCTATTCATTAAATCACATAAAATAATTTATACATTAATTAATAATTATTTAGAAAATAATATTTAAATATTGAGTTTAAAAAATATTATTAAATTACAATTATTTTAAAAATTTATTATGAGGCATATAAAATGACAAAAGAATTTAACATAAACTTATTCAGTAAAGCTATTGTAGGTTTAAATAATAATTTAGAAAAAGTTGGAGGAGTTTTTCATAAAAATATAGATTTTCTTGCAAGTAATGAACCATTAACTATTAAAAAAGAAGGTGTAAATAAAATGGCTATTGAAATTAAAGAAAATATGGATAATTTTAATAATAGCTATTTAGATTTTGAAAATTTATACAATGAAGTAAATGAAACAATTCAAGAAAACAATGAAAATAAGAAGGAATATTTAGACTTTATGAATCATGTTGAAGAAGCTTTTCCGAAATACATTAGTGAATTAAATCAAAGTATGTGTAGTATGGGTAGTTTAGATATAACAACAGAAGAATTTACTTCAGTTATGAATAATTTAAATAAAGTCCTTATTAGTATTATAGAAGTTTTTAAAAAGTTTTTAAAGTTATCTAATAATTATTTAAATAAAAATTAAAAAAAGAGAATTATTTCGGAGAATAAAATATTTTATCCTCTGGAATAGGTTCTTTTAAAAGACCCATATCAATTTCAATTTGCATAAAATCCATAATACTTTTTTTATAATCATCATCTAATCCAGAAACGAATTTTATATTAGGTAATGATTTTTTTTCTATTTCAACATCTGATGCAACATTTTCTGGAAGTTTTTCTGCTGCCTCTTCAGGGTTTTCATTTATATAATTAGTTGAATTATCATGAATTTCTAAAATTGATTTAAGTTCATCTGGGTTATCATTTATAAAATCATCACGTGCAACAACAACACAACATGGATGATCAGGTAAAATTTCTGATGAATCTTCAAGTTCTATACCTTGACCTTTTTCTACAGCTGTTGTAACATAAGGTTCATAAGTTAACATTGCATCAATTTTACCTCCAGCTAATGCATCATTCATTGGAGCTACCTTCATTGCAGAAGCATCAACATCATCAATAGTCATTCCAGCATCTTTAAGTGCATATTGGAGTAACATATATTGAATAGAAGCTTCACCTGGAGTAGCGATACTTTTACCTTTTAAATCGTTCACAGAATTAATATTAGAATCTTTACCAACAACAATTCCACTTCCTTCAATTTGAGCACCAGATACAACTTTTACAGGAACACCTTTTTCAATAGAAGATAATACTGGGGTTATACCAACATATCCAACATCGACATCTCCACTTGCCATTGCAGTCATTAAATCTCCACCATTATTAAACTGAATAGTTTCAATTGTAATTCCTTTTTCTTCATAAGCTTTATCCACTTGAGCTACAAACAATGCTGAATCATGATCTGATGGCAAATAACCTACTTTTACAATACCATCATCAGAATCAGAAGAAAAAAAACTATAAGCTCCAGCGACACCAATAATAGCTATAATAGCAACTATTATTATAATAAATTTCTTATTCACTTAATCACCTATCTTTATTAACAATTGTTATAATATTAATCTTATCCCATATATAAACTTAACTAAAATCATTGAACTTAGAATCATAGCTAATATTATTGTTATATATTACAAGTTATATTAAAAAAATTTAAAGATAAAAAAATAGCTATAATAAGTCATTTCTTAAGTCAATTGTATCTTTCAAATCAGGGCCAGTAGATATAATTGTTACTGGGACACCAGTTTCAGTTTCTATATTGTCAATAAATTCTTTAGTTTCTGCAGAAAGATCAGAATAATCTTGAGTCTTAGCACAATTAGGATACAATCTATCAACACATGTTAAAGCTATTTGTGTAGCTCCATTAATCATACAAGATTCTTTAGCTAAATCCATATCGAAAAGTCCAACTCGTCTTCTTCTACCTGTAACAGTACCATATTCCTCAATATTTAACTTTTCAGCTTCTTCTTGAGAAATTTCAGTTGCAAAAGGACCTTCCCCTACACGAGTAATATATGCTTTAAATACATTGATAACTTCATCAATTTTTGTTGGTCCAACACCTACATCGGCTGCAAATGTACTAGCTGTAGTATCTTTACTTGTAACATAAGGATAAGTTCCATAATAAAGAGATAATGCAAAGCCTTGAGAACCTTCTATGAAAACATCTTTTCCTTCATCAATAGCTTTATTAGTTTCTAGTGCAACATTTGAAGTATAACCTTCTAATTCAGGAATATCTTTAGCCATTTTAGCAGTTCTTAAAACTCTATCAGAATTAGCTGGTCCACATCCAGAACCAGTAGTTCCAATTTTTTTAAATAAATAATCAGAACCTTTATCCCTATCTTTATGATCTTCAGTTAATATAGAACACCTATAATCAACAAAAGTTCTTCCTTTAAGTTCATACTTGCTTAAATAATTTAGTTCATCAAAAAAAACATTTTTATCTACTAAAACTCCAGCACCGATTAATAATTTTGCATCTTTGTGCATAAATCCTGAAGGAACTAACCTTAATCCATATTTTTCACCATTGAACTCTACAGAATGGCCTGCATTAGGACCAACTCCTGCACGAGCAATAATATTGGGCTTGTCATTATCACAAAGATAAGTAATACATTTACCCTTACCTTCATCTCCCCAAGCTCCACCAACTAACACACTACAAGTCATTTATAAACTCCTTTAAAAAAATATAATCATAAATACAACAATAAAATATTATGAATTTACTCCTTATAAAAGTTTTTATAAAAACAATATTAATTTTTAATAAACATTCAAAAAAGAATTTAAAAAGCTTAAAAATATTATAAAGAAAAAAAAATAGTAGTTGATTATCCTGTATAAATGAAAAGGTTAATTATTCCTGTATAAATGAAAAAGGTTAATTATCAAACTTAAACATTAAAGGTAAGTCAATACAAAATATCAACTACTACAATAATAAAATTATTCTTACTAATATATAAAGTTATCTTTATTATACCTAAAATAAATTTAAGCTTTTTCTAGAATTTTGATTAATATTTGTAAGTAATTATATCTTTCATATTTCCATTCTTCATTGGATCCTAAAAAAGCATCTAAAACATTAGAATTTATTTGTCTTAAAATAGCTAAATGTATAATATTTTTAACTTCAGAATCGATTTTTCCTTGTATTATTAATTGTGCAAAACCAGTAGCTATTATCCCTATATCTAAAGTTAACAAATCTGCATCAAAATCTAAATCATTAATAATCTTTAAAACATTTTCGTCTTCAATGATTTCATCATTATAATCATCCAAATTTATATTCCAAGAACTTAATAGCCATTTAAAACAATCTAAAATTGGTTTATTTGGGTTATCAATAAACCAATCATTAAGTTCTATAAAAGCAATATATCCCTCTTCACTTCCAAAAGGACAAAGTTCATCAATATTGTTCCAAAAAAATTCATAGTTAGCAATTTCAATAGCTCTTTTATGAGGTTTAACACCAAAAAAATCTTTTGAAACATTTAAAAAATTATAACCTTCATCAGTATCATTCATATAAAACACACTTATTTATCTAAAAATCTTTACAAATCGGATCTTGTTTAATTCTTTTTTTAGAACAATATTCAAGAATATATAACACCCAATCATTAGATAATTTTTTTATAGCATCTGAATCTAATTTTTCATCTTTTGTAAAAAAATCCATTTCATTACCACTTAGGCAAATAGCTATTTTATCAAGAGAAAAAACTAAAAAAAAGTCATTTCTGATATTATGAACATCAAAACTATCATTTGGATATAGTTTTTCATATTGAAAATTATTAAATATATTATCTAAAAACTTAAAATCTTGAAATTTAAATTTATCAATATTAAAAGAAAATTCTGAATTAAAACTTTCATTAGAAAAATCATAATCAGATATAAACTCTAAATCCCATATATCATTATAAAAGAAACCTATAAATGCATTCGATGCAAAACGAATAGAAAATAAAAAATCTTTATTTTTTTCAGGATTTGACAACTTAACATCATTAAAATCTAGATAAATAGAACCACTAGATATTTCAAGAGATATCCATTTTGGAGAAAATTCCATTGCCTCTTCTATAATCTCTAAAGATCTATTCATAAAACACCTAAGAATGTAATTTTTTAAATAATTCATATACTTCTTCTATTTCGTAATTATCAACTTTATAAAAGGATTTATCCCATATAAAAGGATTTATTTCTATGAAATTATCAACAGAATTATCCCAATTAACATTAAAATCATATTCTTTTAGTACATTAACTATTTCTTCACCAATTTTTAAAGCATCAGCCTTATTATCTGAGAAATCAGAAAAAGTTAAAAAAAGACTTCCTTCTAATATTACTTCCTCAATATCTTCAAAACTATAAAAACAAAACCCTTTAGGATTTAATTTATTATAATTAAGATGAGTACAAAGTTCAAATACATCATCCAGACCTTCTTCTAAATCATAACCACAATTATGAATAGATAGAATGTTTTTCTGATTTAAATCAAAAAAAGCATCTTTTAATTTATTAAAATAATAACTATCATTATCTAAAAGAGAAATATCAAGATTATCAAAATTTATATCTTCTTCGATAAACTGTTCTTCAATAATATTTAATATTTCTTCTTCACTATAAAAAGCAGATTTAATAAGAATTTCTAATGTAAAATCTAGCTCTTCTTTTAAATCATTCACGATTAATCAGCTTCTAAAAGTTGAATATGAGTAATAGATCCCCTATCTGAAAATCCTACAATAACTCTATCATTTCCAATTTTTGCAAGGGAAAATTCATCTTTTTGTTTAAATTCATAGCCTTTAAGTTTAGTATAACCTTCAAAAGCTATTCTTTTAAAGACATCAAAGTTCTTTTGGAAATTATTGAAAGTAAGTCTAAATCTTTCTGCAGAATTATCTTCTTTAATTAAATCAGATCGAATTGTAAGAAAAACTTCAAGATCTTCAATAGAAGCCATATAATAAGCATCAACATCTAGAAGTGAAGAACTTATCATAGCTATTATATGAGAATCATTGAAGTCAATTTCAAAAGAAGGTGTTATAAATTCCTTAATATCAAATTCTTTACCTATTTCTTTTATTTTTTTAGAATCATTAATGAATTCATCATTAATTCCGAGACTTTCACTATCCCATCCCCAAGACCATCTATTAAACTCCTCAGAATAAAATGCTAAAATTTGAACATTAAATTTGATATCCTTATTAAAAGTTAATGTTCCATTATCCAAATCCAAAATACCTTGTGAGTCTTCAATAATATTAGCTAAATTTTCTTGTTTATCAAAGGCATAAGCTCCATATTTAGAAAATATTACTTTAAAGGAATCATCTTTTTCTATTTTTATTGGGTTTTGTATGTTTTTCATCTTTTAACCTATTTAAAATTTTAATTTGGAAATTCTATCCATAGCTTTTTTTGTGTTTTCTAAAGTATTAAATGCAGTGAGCCTTAAATAACCTTCACCACATGGCCCAAATCCTGCGCCTGGAGTTCCAACAACATTAGCTTCATTTAATAATTTATCAAAGAAAGTCCATGAATCTATCCCTTCAGGAATTTTAACCCATATATATGGAGAATTAATTCCCCCATAAACATGTAATCCCATTTCATTTAATTTATCTCTAATCAATTTAGCATTTTCCAAGTAATAATCAATATTATCTTTAATTTCCTTTTTACCTTCTTCAGAATAAGTAGCAGCTGCTGCAATCTGAACAGGATAAGAAACACCATTAAATTTAGTTGTTTGACGCCTACTCCATAATTCATTTAAAGAATAAGAATTACCATTAGAATCATAACCTTTAAGTTCCTTTGGAACAATTGTATAAGCACAACGAGTGCCAGTAAACCCTGCAGTCTTTGAAAAACTTCTAAACTCAATAGCTACTTCTTTAGCTCCTTCGATTTCATAAATACTATGAGGAACATCAGATTCTGTAATAAATTTTTCATAAGCAGCATCAAATAATATTAATGAATTATTTTCTTTTGCATAATCAACAAATTTTTTAAGTTCATTATTTGTAATAGTTGTTCCAGTAGGATTATTAGGTAAACATAGATAAATTAAATCAACTTCTTCATCAGGAAGAGGAGGTATAAATCCGTTTTCTTCACTACAAGGAAGATAAACTAATCCATCATACATCCCCTCATCATTTACTCCCCCAGTTCTACCAGCCATAACATTAGTATCTACATAAACCGTGTAAACAGGATCAGTAACAGCCACTTTATTATTTAAATCAAAAATTTCCTGAATGTTAGCAGTATCACATTTTGCACCATCACTAATAAAAACTTCATCTAAATCTAGGTTAATACCTAATTGTTCAAAATCGTTCTCAATGATTTTTTCACTTAAAAATGAATAACCTTGTTCAGGACCATAACCTTTGAATTTATCAATTCTACCCATTTCATCAACAGCTTCTTTAAAAGCTTTAACAACACTAGGAACAAGTGGTTTTGTAACATCACCTATACCCATACTAATAACGTCTTTATCAGGATTTTTTTCTTTGAATTTTTCTACTCTCTTTGTAATTTCTGCAAATAAATAGCTATTTTGAAGTAAAAGATAATTTTCATTAATTTTAATAGACATTATTCAACCCCATAATATTAATAAGAAATAAATAAAAAAAGCTATGCTTTTATTAAATAATAATTTTAGATAGAACCTTATTTAAAGTTTTTCAAAAAATAAAATTTATTGTAAATAATAACACTTATAATAATAAACTTATAAAATATATAATTATTATATTGATAAAATTTTTTATAAATAAAATAAAAGTTGTTGGGTAAAATGGATACAGAAACATTAATAATACTCATTAACATAGCTATGATTGGTATTATAGCTTCTGTTATTGTTAAATTATATTACAGAGATGAAGAATCAAAAGAAAAGCAAAAGAAGAATAAGTATGGAAATTCACAAAATTCACAATTGGAAAATTTATTATCCTCAATTGGAAATATATTTAATCAAACTAAAAAAAGAATTCAGGGAAATAATAAAAAAAATAAACTTCATAGAACAACTAAAGCATATGATTATGTTGCACCATACTTTAAAGATGAAAATCCTGAAATGAAAGATAATTATGATAAGGTATATCAAGAACCTATATCAACACAAGAATACAAATCATGGGAAGAACCAAGAAAAGATGTGAAAAATAATGAAAATATAGCAAGCAAAGTCTTTCAAGAACCAATTGAAAGTAAACATAAAAAAATATTGGAAAAGACCCTATCTAAAGAAGAATTCATAAAAGATGAACCTACACAAAACATAGAGGAAACAATACAACAAGAACAAACAATCCAAAAACCACAAGAAACTAGACATAATACCATTAATGAAGCTATAAGTGATATCTCTTCAGGATCACAATTAAAGATGGATAATAATTTAACTACTATAGAAGATATCAATATTCCTTTAAAAGATCGTGTAAAAGAGAAAAAATTAAAAGAAGAAAATATAAGTGTAGATAATGATAAAATGTATAAATCTCCAGAAGATGAAAATAAAATAGACAAAGCCCAAGATAATCAATTATCTGAAGATGAAGATTTAAAAGACTTATTTACTATTGATGAGTTAATTAAGAAATCAAAAGAAGAAGATAATATTAAAAATGATGAAAATATTAAAGTTAAAAATTTTGATGAAAATGAATCTATTATAAAAGTGGACAATAATGAATTAAAAAATGAGGATCTCCATAATATAAAAGAAACACCAAAAGAGGAAGAATATCCTAAAATCAAAGATATTATTAATACAGATGAATACTTAGATGATGAAACTTCATTCTCTAATGAAGGATATAATCTTCTTGAAAAAGAAAATAATAGTCTTAAAAAACCATCACATCAAAAAAGTTTGTTTGATGAAAATGAATTTGATTTTGTAAATTTTGAAGAGATTAAAGATAATATTAAAAATTCTAAAATAATAACAAATGTTAAAAAGTTTGCAGAAGATACTTTAGAAGAATTACAAACTCATGACTCTGAACCAGATGATGACTTCATTAGAAATGTTAAAACTTATGATATTGAAGAGCCACCAAAAAATGTAGAAGATAAACTTAGAGAAGAAAACACTAAAAAAATATATAATATGGCTCAAAATAAAAATGTAATTCATCATGATGATCCTAAAACTATTCCACAAAAGTCTATTACTCCAAAAACATCAGAAAAACCACAAGATGCTATTGAAGTAAAAATCAATAATAATCAAGAAGTAGTAAAAAAAGGAGACAGTATAATATTTACATATAATGGTGAAAGTTATTCAAGCAGATTAATAAATATATATGGAAATGATATTGAAGTAAAATATCGTGGAAGAACTGTTTTAATAAATCCTAATGATATTAAAAAGAAATTTTAATTTAAACTCCTTTTTATTTTTATAATTTTAAACACAATAAATAATTCAATTAGAAAAAAGAGATGAAAATTTACAGTTATTTATGAGCAAAATAAAATACTAATTCTTCATCTTTTATTTCATCTAAACGAGCAAATCCAAATCTTTCAAATTGTACAATATCTCCAACTTTAAGATTTTTACAATCTGCTTCACATAATCCTTCAACAACAGACGCATCATCCATTATTATTTTTGTTTTAATATTATCTTCTGATGGAACCCATTGAATAATTCTAGCCTTCAAATCACGTGCTTCTTCAAAAGATTTTGAATTATATTTAACAGAATTTTCTTCAATATCTATATTTACTGCATCCATTAAACGTGTAATCCCATTTGTAAAATCATATTCAGAAATATATACTTCTTTATCAAATTTTAAATGACGATTTCCTCTTTCTAAATAATCAGAATGTAATGGTCTTTCAATAATTTTTAATCCATCATCATAGCCTTTAATAGCTATTTTAACAGGTTTTGGAACAAAGAAATATCTATTTGATTTTTCTTCTAATATATTTCTATTTAATCCATATATTTTTTTCCAACTAATAGCTGAGTCAGACATTTTAATTCCAATTTCTGTGATTAATTCTGTGATTGTTTCTTTTTGTATTCCTCTTTTAGCTATTGCTCTTAAAGTACCTAATCTTGGATCGTCCCAACCAGAATATGTACCATTTTCTATTCCTTCTAATGCTTTTGAAGTACTAAGAGCTATATCTTCCATTTTAAGCCTTCCATAGTGAATAAACTCTGGAACATTCCATTTAAAATGATCATACAAATATTTTTGTTTTTCACTATTAGCTAAGTGATCTTTACCTCTTAAAACATGTGTAAGAGCCATTAAATGATCATCAATAGCTACTGAAAAGTTCATCATAGGATAAATTTTATATTTTTCACCTAAACGAGGATGTTTATCTTTAACAATACGCATAGCTACCCAATCACGAATAGCTGGATTTTTATGATTGATATCTGTTTTTACCCTTAAAACAGCTTCTCCTTCATTCATTGAGCTAAATTCTTCCCACATTTCTAAATTTTTATCAACAGAGTTATTTCTACATGGACATTCTTTTGATTCATCTTTAAGCTTTTTAAAGTCTCCACCATCACAAGTACACATATATGCTCCATTAATTTCAATTAATTTTTTAGCATATTCATAGTATATTTCAAATCTATCACTTTGATAAAATATCTCATCTGGGTTTATATCTAACCATTTTAAATCTTTTAAAATCATATCATAAGCTGGTTCATATATTCTTTTTGGATCTGTATCTTCTATTCTTAAAATTAATTTTCCTTTGTATTTTTTTACAAATTCATTATTAGGAATAGCTGCTCTTGCATGACCAATATGTAATGGTCCACTTGGATTTGGTGCAAAGCGCATAACAATATTTTTATGAGTTCCTGGAAGATCTCCAAGCCCTGTTTCTTTTACTTGTTTTTTCTCTTTAACAACTAAATCTAAATTATTCATTTCTTTTTCTTGTTCTTCAAGAGACAGATCATTAACTTTAGATACTATATCCTTAGCTATTTCTTTAATTTGTTTAGCTTGACTTCTAAGTTCTGCTTTTTGACTCATAATTGAACCAATAACTGCACCAGAATTAGCACTTCCTTTATGTTTTGCTGCATTTAATAATGCATGTTTATATACTGTTTTTTCTAAATCATCCATAAAATCACTATAAAAATAAGTATTAATATATCTGATTTAAAACATATATAAAACTAATATTAATGATTTTAAAAGGAAGTTTTATTATTAAAGAAAAAGGAATTATCAAAGACCCCAATGATATAGATTGGGTTTATTATTGGAAAAAATCTTTAGAAAATAAAAAAGATAAAAATAAAGATTGGAATAAATTTGCAGGTACTTTTAAAATAAATGCTAAAAGAGATGATTATCATGATATTTTATTCAGTAAATTAATATTAGATGAAAATGATTCTCTCTTAGATTTAGGTTGTGGTGAAGGAACAATAACGATACCTCTTTCAAAAAAAGTAAAATCTGTAACAGGCCTTGATTCTGCAGAAAAAATGCTTGAAATCTTAAATAAAAGAGCAAAAGAAGAGAACATACAAAATATTAATACTATCCTATCAGATATTGAGGATATTTCTTTAGAATCCTTAGGTCATTATGATGTTGTAGTAGCTTCCAGATCTTTAAATGGTATATTACCTATTGATGAAACTCTTTTAAAGATTAATGAAATAGCTAATAAATATGTTTTTATAACTTTTTTTGGTCCTGAAAATTGGAAAATTGAAAAAGATTTTAAAAAATATATTAAAAAAGATGAACAATCATTTCCAGAGTATAATTATTTGTTTAATATTTTATTTAATATGGGAATTTATCCAAATATTGAAAGGCTTGATATTAAGAATTATAGAGAGTATGATTCTATTGAAGAAGCTATGGATAATGGTAAATTTAGACCAGAATTATTAAATGATGATGAGAAAGAAAAGTTAAAAGAATTTCTTAAAAAAATACTTAAAAAAGATAATAAAACTGGAAAGCTTTATAATGAAAATGATAAAGCAGACTGGATTTTAATTTGGTGGAAAAAATAGAACTAATAATCAATATCAAATGGTTTTGTTGATACAATTTTAGGTAATTTTCCTAAAGTTCCAACATTACCTTCTTTAATAATTAAAACACCATCAAAATATTCTTTAAAATTTTCAGCTATTTCTAAAGCATTTTGAATGGCTTCTTCATTTTCAAAACCTTTAACATGATTAGCTATTGAAGTAGCTAAACTATCTGCATAGCTTGCTTTTTTACTTACAACTGTTACAGATTCTGATTCACCAAAACTTAAAGATAAACCTGTTTTTGAAGAAGAAGTACAAATACCAATAGGTGTCTTTCTAGTTTTTAATTTAAACCCAAAAGAGTTTTTTAAATAATCATTTTCTGAAAAAATACCACAAGTGACTTTTTTATTATTTATTAAAGAAATATCCCCACCATTATTAACAATAGAATAATGAGATCCTAAATTAATCAAATAATTACAAGATACTTCAGAAATTGCTCCTGCAACTGATGCCATTGGTCCAACATTAGCTATATTTGATGCGTCATTCATTAACCTTATTATAGGTTTTACATCATAAGAAATATTATTTAAAGGTTTAAGAGAAGATAAAAATAAAGAATTGTAATTTATATACTCAATTAAGTCTCCTCTAATAGACAATAAATAATCATTTAAATTATGATCTTTTAAATCTGTAGTTAAAGATATGTTTGTTTCTTTAATCATTAAATTTTCATTATAAATCATGTTAATCTTTTGAAATATTATAAATAGATTTTGTAAAATACAAAAAAATATTTAATTAATAAATAATATATATAAAATATGTTATATAATAAATGCGAGATTTAAATATGAATTCTTTTAATTTTCTTCTAAACGAAAAAAATAATAAACATTGTGGAATAACAATGGTTTTAGATAAAGGACTTGGTTTTGAAACATCTAAAAGTCTTATGGAATTATCTGGAGAATATGTAGATTATCTAAAATTTGGATGGGGAACTACAGCTATTCAAGATTTCAATTTAGTAAAAGACAAGGTTGAAATGTATAAATCATTTGATATGAATCCATATGTTGGTGGGACTTTATTTGAAATAGCTATTATTCAATCAAAATTATCTGAATTTTTCGAAGAAGCAGATAAACTAGGTTTTGAAACTCTTGAAGTTTCTGATGGAACAATTGACATTCCACATAGTGAAAAAATAGATTATATTTCACAAGCAAAAGATTTAGGATTTGAGGTTTTATCTGAAGTAGGTAAAAAAGACCTTGAAAAAGATAATAAAATAAGTTTAGATGATAGAATCAATTATATTAAAAAAGAATTAGATGCTGGTTCTTCTAAAATTATAATCGAAGCTCGTGAAGGTGGTAAATCTATTGGTGTTTTTGATGAAAAAGGAAATGCTAAAGGAAATGAAGTTGATTATATTTTAAACAAAACAAAATCTGATGATTTAATTTGGGAAGCACCTAATAAGAATCAGCAAGTTTATTTTATTTTAAAGATTGGGCATGATGTAAATTTGGGTAATATTTCTTCAGATGAAATAATTTCTCTTGAAACTTTAAGACGTGGACTTAGAGGAGATACTTTAGGAAAATTATAATATATAAGGCGGTATTTTATTGCTTAAAAGAAATATTAATGATATAAATAAGAAAATCGAAGGTGGAAATGCAAATATTTTTACAGTTCATGAATTTAAAAAGCTCATAGATAATAATGAAGTTCCTAAATTTGAGGATGTTGATGTTATAACATGTGGAACCTGTGGTGTCATGTCTGGGACTGCTGCAATATTAAATTTAACAGTAACAGAACCAGGAGTATTTAAAAAAGCTAAAAATATTTATTTAAATAATATTCCTGGAAATGTTGGGCCTTGTCCTAATGAATGGTTAGGATCTGTTGATTTAATTTTACATGGAACTAGTCACAGTATAAGAAACAATAGCTATGGTGGAGGTTTTTTATTAAAAGATTTATTAGAAGGTAAAGATGTTTCTATAAAAATTGAAGATATAGATGGAAATGTTTATGAATCAAGTACTTCTTTAAAAGAAATGGGAAGAGCTCAATTAATTGGAACTAGAATGGCTTTTAAAAATTATACTGCTTTTACAAATCCAAATGAAGACCCAATTAGATCAATATTTAGTGTTATTCCATTAGAAGGTAATTTAAGTGGAATTACTTTTTCAGGTTGTGGTGAATTAAATCCTCTAGAAAATGATCCTGAGAAAAACATCATAAAAGAAAATTCTAAAGTTCTTTTAAATGAATCAAAAGGAATTGTTTTAGGAGATGGAACTAGAAGTTCTAAAGGAAAACCTAATTTAATGTTATCTGCTAATATAAAAGATATGAAATCTGAATATATAGGTGGTTTTAAAACTGGTGAAGGGCCTGAAATTTATAATACTGTAGCTATTCCAATACCAGTTTTAAATGAAAATATTTATAATAATCTCTTAATTAGAAATAAGGATATATCACTACCAGTTGCAGATATAAAAGGAAGACATTTACCTCTAACAAAAACAGATTATGGTAAAATGTGGAATAATCATGAAGAAAGACCTAAATATAACAAAACAAAGTGTGCAAAATGTAATAATTGTAAAGTAGAAGAATATTGTCCTACAAAAGCTTTTGAAAACTATAATTTGAACATGAAAAAATGTTTCGGATGTGGTATTTGTATATATAATTGTATTGAAAATGCTTTTAAGATGAATATTGGTAATGTAGAACTTGATATTAATGATAAAGATTATTCTATTCCAATATATTGTAGACAATCCGATGTTTCAAGAGCTAAAAAATTATCTAATAAATTAAAAATAATGATTGAAAATAAAGAATTTATTTTAAGTGATAATAATGAATTTAAAACTTAATGAAAATACTCATGATCTAGCAAATAGTATACTTAAAAATTTAAAATCCTCAGAGGATATGGGATTACTTAGATGTGTTCAATGTGGAATGTGTACTTCAACATGTCCAGGAGCTAGACATTCTTCATATAATCCTAGAGAAATGATTAAAAAAATCCTTCAAGGTGATGAAACAGTTATTGAAGATGAAAATATCTGGAATTGCTTTTATTGTTATACTTGCCATAGTATTTGTCCAGTTGGAAATAGTGCATGTGAAGTAAATCAGATTTTAAGACAAATTGCAATTAAAAATGGAAAAGTTAATGATAAAGTAAAGCCATTTATTGAATTTGGAGATAGTTTTCTTAGATTAGCTATTGGTGGAATCCCCTCTATATTTTTCCCTGAAATGAGAGAAGATATTGGTGAAGATTGGTGGGATTTTAAAAATAATTTAGATGAAATAAGAAAAGATTTAGATTTAGATTCCTATATTCCTGATGATGAATCAATTAATGAAGTTAGAACATTGCTTATAAATTCTGGTTTTGAAAAAAGAATTAAAAAAATAGAAGAATAGAGGCTGAAAATGAAAGATATACCTAATAGTAATATATTGCTTTTTAAAAGTTGTTTAGTTTCAGTAGAATACCCTGGAATTGAATCATCAACAAAATATGTTTTTGATAAAATAGGAATAGATTATGAAGTAAACAGTCGTCAAACATGTTGTACAGGTCTTGGGCATTATTCTGATATTTTTGATCAAATGTCAACAAGTATAATTGGAGCTCGTAATTTTCATGTAGCTAAAGATTTAAATCGCAAAAATTTAGTAATGCTATGTGCTACTTGTTATGCAATCAATAAAAAAGTAGCTAATATTTTAAATAATAAAAAAGAAACTAGAAATGAAATTAATGAAATTTTTGAAGAATCTAATATGGGTGAAATGAAATACAAAGAAGGAGATATTGATTCATCAAAAAATATTTTTCATGTAGTAGATATTTTATATAGTAAAAAAGAAGAAATAGCTAAAAATATTAAATTTGATTTATCTAAGTTTAAAATAGCTACTCATCATGGATGTCATTATTGTAAAGTTCACTACAACGATACGATTGGTGGAATTAGAGATCCAAATATTATAGATGATATAATTAAATATTGTGGTGTTGAGACTATAGGCTGGTATGATCATAAAATAACAACATGTGGTTCAGGATTTAGACAACGTTTTGTAAATAAAGATTTGTCTATGGATGTTACATTAGATAAACTTAATTCATTAAAAAATGATGGGGTTGAAGTATTAGTTCATTTATGTCCAAATTGTCATGTGCAATTTGATAGATATGAAAAATATATTGCAGATACTAATGAAACAGAATTTAATATTATTCATTTAAATATTGCTCAATTTATAGCTTTAGCAATGGGGGCTGATCCTTATAAAGTAGTAGGAATACAAACACATACTGTTCCAATTGAACCTTTTGTTAAAGAACTAGAAGAGAATATTATTGAAACAGAAAATAAACAAGAAATTGTTGAGAGTGATAATAATGTCTGAAATTAAAGAAAATGACCCAATAACAATAAAATTAGAAAAAGAAAAAAATGATTTAAAAATTGGTGTCTTTATTTGTAGATGTGGTGGAAATATATCAGATATTGTTGATATTGATAAAGTTAAATCTTCAATCGATGCAGAAATTGTTGAAGAGTTTGAAAATTTATGTTCTCTAAATGGACGTAAGATTATTAGAGAAAATATTATTAATAAAAATCTTGATAGAATTGTTATTGCTGCTTGCTCACCAATTTCTCATGAAAAAACATTTCGAGAGTATGTACAACCATTAAATCCTTATTTAATGGACATAGCTAATTTAAGAGAACACTGCTCATGGGTTCATGATGATAACCCGGAAAAAGCTACTGAAAAAGCTATTACATTAATAAAAGCATCAATAGAAAAAGTAAAACAATCAAATCCTGTTGATCCTATTTCTTATCAAACCCCAAATAGTGCTGTAGTTATTGGAGGAGGAATAGCTGGAATGAATTCTGCTCTTTCTCTTGCAAAACAAGGAATTAATGTTGATTTAATAGAAGAAGCACCAACAGTTGGAGGGAACATGGCAAAAATTGGAAAGGTTTTCTCTCCTATTAAAATAGCTGAAGAATGTGGTTTGTGTTTACTTAATCCAATATTGAATGAATTTGTATGGCATAAAAATATCAATATACACACTAATTCAAAAGTATTAAACTGTGAAAAAAGAGGAGGTAATTTCACATTACTTGTTGAAAAAAATCCTCGTTATGTAGATAGTGATAAATGTATTTCTTGTGGTAAATGTAGTGAAGTATGTGAAGTAGAAGTGAATGATTCATGGAATGATGGATTATCAAAAAGAAAAGCTATTTACAGACCATTTTCACAATCATATCCTGATTCCTATATAATTGATATAGAAAATTGTGAAAAATGTGGTAAATGTGTTAAAATATGCCCAATGCATGCAATTAGACTAAAAGCAGAAAAAGAAATGATCCCATTAAATTCAGGTTCAGTCATTATAGCTACTGGCCATAAGCTATTTAATCCTGATTTAAGACCAGAATATGGTTATAGTAGATACGAAGATGTAATAACACAAAGTGAACTTGGAAGAATAATGGGAGTAAATGGACCTACAAAAGGAAAACTCAAAAAACTATCAAATGGAAAAGTCCCAAAAAGAATTGTTATGATTCAATGTGTTGGTTCAAGAGATGAAAAACCAGGTGGCCATAAATATTGTTCAAAAGTATGTTGTATGGTTGCTTTAAAAAATGCAAATATAATTAAACATAAATATCCTGATACCAATATTATTATTTGCTATACGGATATTAGAACTCCCGGAATGTATGAAAAATACTACAAACACACACAACAAGCAGGTATTAGATTAATCAGAGGCCGACCTGGAGAAGTAGTGAAAAAAAATGATACTCTTATTGTTAGAACAGAAGATACATTGAAAAAAGAATTTGTTGAAATTGAAGCAGATATGGTTGTTTTATCAACAGCTTTAGAACCATCAGAAGGAACAAAAGAAATAGCTAAAATTATGGATATTGGAGTTACTGAAGATTTTTTTATAAAAGAATCACATCCAAAAACAAAACCAGTTACAACAGATGTTAAAGGAGCATATGTTTGTGGAACAGCTCAAGATCCTAAAGATATTACTGAAAGTATTATGCAAGCAACATCTGCAGCAGCAAAAGTATCTGAAATGATTCACCAAGGTGTTGAAATAGAACCATTTATAGCTGAAATCGATCAAAAAAGATGTAATATCTGTGAAAAATGTATTCATACTTGTAAATATAAAGCATTATCGATTAAAGATGATGAAATGCATATCGATCCTGTCTCATGTTCTGGTTGTGGAAAATGTTTAACAGCATGTAGTGAAAATGCAATAAATATACAAGGAAATATAGAAGAAAAAATATTTGGAACAATTTATGGATTATTAAAAGATAAAAAAGAAGGAGAAAGGAGAATAATTGTTTTCTTAGACAGAATTGGATATACAACAACAGATAATATTGGAGTAAATAGAGTCAAATTACCTGAATCTATTTATGTTGTTAAAGTACATTCTGTTAACAGAGTAATGCCAAAACATATAATTTATGCATTACAAAATGGTGCTGATGGTGTATTTATAGGAGAATATCCTGGAGATTTAATGTATCAGGAAGTTGAAAAGAAAATGAACTTGATTCAAGAAAAAATAGCTGAAAATAATATGAATCCTGAAAGATTAGAATTTTCAAATGTTTATATTCCATACTTTAGAGGTCTTGCAGAAAAATTTGAAAGATTTGATGATAAAATAAAAAATCTAGAAGGTTAAATAAATCTTAAATGAAATCAAGAAAAAAACATTGTTTATTATTTCAAAACAGATTTCATAAATCTATTTTTTATTTCGATAGGACTTAAAGGAATGATTTTTACAGATTCATTATTTCCTTTATCTATTTTGAAATTAATAAAAGTATTTTCATCTAAATTAATTATTTCTTTTAAATTAATATTTTCATATTCAAAAGATTTTAAACCAGAAGATTTTGCAATTTCAAATAAATCAACATATCGTGCATAAGTATCTTGATTTCCAGTGGATCCATATGCTCCATTGTTTAATAAAATCCATGTTAGATTTTTAGGTTTTTGTTTAGAAATTGTAACAATAGAACCTAAATTCATTAAAAGAGAACCATCACCATCAATAACAACTACTTTCTTATCTTGAGAAATAGCTAATCCTAAACCAATTGATGAAACAAGCCCCATTGAACCAATCATATAAAAGTTTTCATTTCTATCTTTTATAGCATATAATTCTCGTGATGGAAAACCAATATTGCAAACAATTAATTCATCATCAATTGATTTCATAATTTCTTTAATTGCATCATAACGTTTCATTTTATCACATAACAATTATTTACATGTCCAATAGCTAATTTCTAATAAAATAGCTACAGGTAATTCATTTTCAAGAGATTTTTCCCAAGAATTAGATACAATATCTAAACATTCCTCTGTAGAACATGGATTAAAATGTTGAATATTAATTGAATCTAAAATTTTTGGAGTAGCTATTCCCATTGGAACTTGTCCTACAATAGGTTCACCTTCAGTTCCTCTGTGACTAATTATCATTACAAGGGGGAATTTATATAGTTCAGTTAAAGAAGTTAATCCATTAACAGAGTTTCCAAGACCTGAGTTTTGCATTAAAATAGCTACTTTCTTACCAGCAAGATATGCTCCTGCACATATGCCAATACCTTCTTCTTCTCTAGTTACAGGCATATGGGTTATTTTTTTATCTTCATCAACTAAGGTAAGTAGTTTATTTAAATTTATACACGGCAAACTAACAATGAAATTAATTCCTGCTTTTTTTATGCCTTCATAAACATAATTACTATTTACCATAAATAACACCTAATAAATATTTTATAAATCTCTTTCAAGAACAAAATCTGCAATCTTCTCAAGCATGTTTTTAGCTTCAGAATCGGGCAATATTTTTAGTAGTTCTTTTGCCTTGTTGACATTTCCAAGTGCAACATCATGAGTATATTGAATTGAATCATATTTTTCAAATATTGATATCGCTACATCTATATCTTCTTTAGAAGAATCACTGTCTTTAAGAATTTTTAATAATTTTTGAGAATCCTCTTCATTTGCTTCATTTAATGTTTTAACAACCATTAAAGTCATCTTGCCTTTAGCTATATCACTACCCACAGGTTTACCAATATATTTCTCATCTCCAACAACATCTAAATAATCATCTTGTATTTGAAAAGCAAGACCAATTAATTCTCCATATTCATACATTGTAGAAATAACTTTATCATCAGCTCCCCCCATAATAGCTCCAACTTTTGAGGCAGCAGCTATTAAAGCTCCTGTTTTTTTAAAAATCATATCCATATACTCTTCTTCAGAAACATCATATCTACCTTCAAAACTAATATCTAAAGCTTGACCTTCACAAATTTGAACACATGCATCAGCTACAGTAGCAAGTGCCTGATTATTTTGAATTGGAGTTTTATCTGAAGTAATGATTAATTCAAAAGCTTTAGAAAATAATGTATCCCCTGATAAAATAGCTACACCATTACCCCAAACTTTATGAACTGCAGGAACACCTCGCCTAACATCATCATCATCCATAATATCATCATGGATTAAAGAAAAAGTATGAATAAGTTCAATAGCAGCAGCAGAATTTAAAGATCCTTCTTTCCCACCAACAACAGATTCAGAAACCATTAATGTTAAAGCTGGCCTAATCATCTTACCTCCAGCATTAGTTAAATAAATAGAAGCTTCTTGAAGATCATTAGGAATTATTGTAGAAAGATTTTCATCAATAATTCTTTTAATTTCCTTAGAATAATCATTTAATAAATCTGTAATCTCACTCATTAAAAACCCTCCGAATAAATATAATATTAATATCCATTACTTAAAAAATTATTCACTATTAAAAACTTGCGCTTGAGCATTTCTTAAAATATGTACATCTTTACCAATACGATATCCTTCTTCTTCAGCTAATTCACCATAAGCAACGAGCATTGATAAATCACCATGAGCAGGAATAATATGTGATGGTTTTAACATTCTAAGGAAATCTCTATGATCTTCACGTCCAGCATGCCCAGAAACATGTGCATTAGAATAAATTCTTGCACCACTTGATTTTAGCCTACGTTCCATTATATGTCTATTAGCTGCATTTGTAGGATTTGGAATAATAGGTGCAGAAATAATAACATTATCTCTTTTTCTAACATTGAAAGGTGTTTTACCATTAGCTATTCTTGGTAAAAGAGCATCAGGTTCACCTTGATGTCCTGTTGTAACAAGAAGATATTTATCCCTATTATCTTCTGCTTTCATAAGTGCTTTATTAATAGCTTTAGGATTACCATAAATACTAGAATTCTTAGGTAATTTTAAAATACCTAATTTCTCAGCAATTCCACAAAAACGTTCCATAGATCTACCAAGGAATAATATTTCCCTATGACTTTTTTTAGCAATATCTGCAATAGCTTGTACTCTTTCAACATGAGAAGAAAATGTTGTAATAATCATTCCAGTTTTTTCCTGAAGTGGTCCATCCATTAAATCTTCTAAAATTATCCTTGCAACACGTTCAGAATATGTTTTAACTTCATTAAATTCTTTAGCATTTGTAGTTTCAACAATAAGAGTCAAGACACCTTTTTTTCCTAATTCTTTTAATCTTTTATAATCAGGTGGTGGAGATACTTTTTGATGATTATCAAATTTAAAATCAAGAGCATATACTATAATCCCTTCAGGAGTATGTAAAACTGGGAAAACAGATTGAGGAATACTATGAGTAGATTGTACAAACTCTAAAACAATATCCTGAGATAAACGCATTTTCCCCCCTGGATTTAAAGTTTTTATAGGATTATTAACTTTAAATTTACGTTCACCTTTAATTTGTTTTTCAATCAATGCAGTAGTATATGGAGTTCCAATAAGCGGAGCATCATATCTATGGGAAAGTTTAGCTACAGCCCCAATATGATCCAAATGTCCATGAGAAAAAACTATTCCTTTAACTTTACCATCAACATCTTTCATTAATGTATCATCAGGAATAACTCCTCTTTCAATTAAATCTAAACTATGCATTCTATCTATATCAGTATCTTCATGAATACTAATCCTATCTAGATGTATACCCATATCAAATATTACTACATCTTCACCTACTTTAACAGCAGTCATGTTTCTTCCTACTTCTTCATATCCACCAATTGCTATAACTTCTACAGTCATGATTTTTTTCTCCCTGTATATTTTTTCGTGTTAAAACCTCTTTCTTGAAGCCATTCTTTAGTTTCACCTTTAATAACTAAGTTAGAATTTTTTAATTCTTCTAAATTATTTGCACCAACTAAAAACATAGCTATTTTTAAAGAGTCATTAAATTTATTTATATATTCAATTATGCTTTCATGCCCTAAATAAGCATTTTGAAGCATAGGTAATGCAATTCCAACAGCATCAGCGCCTAAAGCGATAGCTTTAGCAGCATCAAGTCCTGAACGAATACCACCAGATGATAGTACTGGAATATTAACTGAAGAAGAAACCTCTACAGTACTGACTGCAGTTGGTATTCCCCAATCCCAAAAAGTTTCACCAATATAACGGTTTTCTGCCCTATAAGTTTCAACAGCAGCCCAACTAGTTCCACCAGCACCACCAACATCAATATAATCAATTCCTGTTTTTTCAAGACTTTTAGAACTTTCAGCAGAAATTCCTGTTCCAGTTTCTTTAATCATAATAGGAATATCCACCAAATCATTAATCTTTTCAATAGAATTCAAATAATTACTTGCATCAACATCTCCTTCTGGTTGTATAGATTCCTGCAAAACATTAAGATGAATAGCTAAAATATTTGCATCAAACATTGAAACAGCTTTTTCAGCATATTCTATTTGAGGAGCCCCAATATTACCAAGTAATAAAGAAGAAGGAGCATAATCTCTAGCTATTGTATAAGTTTCTTCTAAATCTTTATTTTCAATAGCAGCTCTTTGACTTCCAAGACCTAAAGCTATTTTTTTCTTTTCTGCTGCAATAGCTAATTCTTTATTAATAAATTTAGAATAAGAATGTCCTCCAGTAATAGCTGTGATAAACAAAGGAGATTCTAGTTTTTTACCAAACACTTCTGTTGAAATATCAATATCGTTTTTACTTAATTCAGGAACTGCATTATGAATAAGTTCTATATCTTCAAATCCAGTACTTTTATTTTTATAATTAACATTATAATTTTTACATATTAGTAAGTGTTCTAACTTTCTATCTGAAATCATTTTTAACTCCTCATTACAAATGTAATGATTTTATAATTAATAAATAAGAATAATATAATAATAGTTATTTTTTTGAAATAATAGTCCCTTTAACATCTTTATTTTCTAAAGCTTTATAAACATTTTTTTCTTTATTAATATTAATAATTGTTGATTCAATCCCTAAATCAGCTAATTCTAAAAGTTCCTTAATTTTACCAAGCATACCACCAGTTACATCTACATTAGTGGTATTATCAAAAGAATCTAAATCACTTAATGAATTAAATTCTTTAAAAAGAACTGCATCATTATTAGTTTTTGGATTTTTATTATATACCCCATCAACATCAGTTCCCAAAATAATTTTATCTGATTTTAGATTTTTAGCTAAAAATTGTATTATTTGATCACCAGATAATACAGCTATTTTTAATAAATCATCCAACACAACATCACCATACAAAACAGGAATAAAATTATTTTCTAAATAATCTTTAATTAAATTTAAATTAGCTATTTTTATTCTCCCATTAGATGTTTTTATAAATGTTGAAGGTTGCAAACTAACAACTGGTAAATCATTATCAATGAAAACATCACATATTTCCATATTTAATTTTTTGACTGCATTTTGTGTTTTAGAAAATCCTATTCTCTTTTCAGGAAATTCTTCCATATTAAATTTTTTTCCAATATTGTATTTTTTAGCAGGAGGATGACCAAAAGAACCTGCACCATGTACAATTATTAATTTTTTATTTTTTTTAGCAAATGAACCTTTAATTTCTTCACAAATTCTATTTAAATTATCATAATCAATTTCAGGAGTAGTTAAATTTTTTTTAGTTAAAACACTTCCACCTAATTTTAAAATAATCATAAAAATCACTTAATATTTTACCTGATAATAAATGCCTTTATTTGTGAATTTAGTCTTCAAAATTTTTTCATATTTAGATATTTCCGCAGCAACAGAATCAATATTTTTAGGACATAAAGCAATTATACTTCCACCACCACCAGCACCCGTGATTTTAGCACCAACAGCTCCTTTTTTTCTTGCAAGATAAACCATTCTAGATAATTCTGGTGTTGATACTCCTAAAGAATCTAACAATCCATGATTAATATTCATTAGTTCCCCTATTTTAGAAACATTATTATGTAAAATAGCATATTTTCCACTATTAGTTAAATTACCCATTGCAGAAATGATATGGTTTACAATTTTAGGATTGTTTTCTTTAAGAAATTTAACATCTTTAACCATCTTACCAGTATTACCATGTTTAGAAGAATATCCTATAACAAAAGGAGTTTTAAATTTAATCCTTAAACTTTGAAACTTTTTGCTTCTAGATAAATAAATAATTCCCCCATGAGTACAAACTAATGTATCTAAAGGGCTTGCAATACCCTGAACTGTTTCTTCAATTTTATGAGCATCAAAAGCAAGTGATTTACGATTGAATTTAACTTTATGATACCTGTATAATGCTGCTAAAGTTGCAACAGTAACTGCAGCAGAAGATCCTAAACCAGAACCAATAGGAATATTAGAAGATAATATAATCTCAATAGGACTATGATCATGATGTTGATATAAAACTTCTAAAATATATCTAATAATCCCAGGTTTACCTTTTTTTAAATAATATTTCTTAGATTTAGAATTAATTTCTGCTTCGAAATTTAAATCATAAGATTTTAAAATAGTTTTATTATTGGGTGAATTTTTAATCTTTATAAAAGCTCTTTTATCTACAGCTCCAGCAATAGCTGGTTCACCATAAACAACAGAATGTTCTCCAAATAAAATAACTTTTCCAGGAGCTGAAGCTATAACTTCCATATTTCACCAAAATAAATAAAAATAAAATTTGAACTTATAAAAATAAATAAAATTATTTAAAAATTAAATAAAATAAAGAAAAGTTTAAAATTTAAGTTCAAATTCTGCAGGATCTATATCTAATTCTCCATCTTCTGGAATAATACCTTTTTCTCTTAAAATTTGTCTTGCAAGTAACCAATAAACAAGAGCAATAGCTTTTCTTCCTTTATTATTAACTGGAATTACTATATCAACAAAACTAAGTAAATTTTCAGTATCACACAACCCAATAACAGGAATACCATTTTGTTTAGATTCAACAACTGCTTGAGAATCTGATCTTGGATCAGTAACTATAATAATTTTTGGTTCAATAAATTTAGCATATTTTGGATTAGTTAAAGTTCCAGGAATAAATCTTCCTGGAATTGTTTTACATCCAACTACTTCTCCAAATTTTTTAACTGGTGCCTGACCATATTGTCTTGTAGCAACAACTAAAATATCCTCTGGATCATATTGTGCTAATAATTTAGCTATTTGCTTAATTCTTTCATCAGTTTTTTGAATATTTAAAACATATAAACCATCAGATCTTACACGGAAAATATATTTTTCCATGTCACTAGTTTTCTGTTGAGTGCCAATATGCAATCCTGCTGCTAAGTAATTATCTAATTCTATTAAAAGTTCAGACACTAATATCACCTAGTCTTCAACAGTGATAGCAGCAGTTGGGCACACATCCATACAAATTTCACATTGAGAACAAATTTCTTCATTTTCAGTGCCAATTTTGTCGCCTTCAACCACAAAAATACTCATAGGACAAGTATCTACACATTCTGCGCAACTTGGTCCTTGACATTTATCATAATCTATACTAACATTAGCCATAATATCTATCTCCTTTTTTTTAAAAATCTGCCATTTGTGGATTTGAGAGCTCCTCTTCAATCCTTATTAATTCATTTAATTTAGCTATTCTTTCCCCACCTAAAGCTCCTGTTTTAATCATAGGAGAATTAAAACCAACAGCTAAATGAGCTATAGTGGCATCCGTAGTTTCACCAGATCGGTGTGAAACAACAGGCACAATATCATTTTCTTTTGCAAGTTTAACAGTTGCATAAGTTTCAGATAAAAATCCAATTTGATTAGGTTTAATAATAATCGCATTAGCTGCATTTTTCCCAATTCCTTCAGCTAAAATGCTTTTATTTGTAACAAATAAATCATCCCCACAAATTAAACATTTATTTCCAACTTTACTAGTTAATTGAGCAAAACCATCAAAATCGGATTCATCAAAGGGATCTTCAACGTAAAACATATTATATGTTTCAATAATATCTTTTACAAATTCTATTTGATCACCTGTATCTCTTTCTATATTATCCTGAGCATATAAATATTTTTGTTTTTTAGCATCCCAAAGTTCAGATGCAGCCATATCTAATGATGGTAAAATTTCTATTCCAAGCTCATCACCCACTTCTTCACAAGCTTGAGCCTGAATTTCAAGTGCTGAATCATTTTTGATATTAGGCACCCATCCACCTTCATCACCTTTTCCACCAGTAAAATTAGAATCTTTCTTCTGAATCAATTCTTTTAATTTTTTATGAACTGTTGAATTTGCAAAAACAGCTTCAGAAATATCCTTTGCACCAACAGGGACAACTAAAAATTCTTGAATATCTGGAGCATGAATTCCTGCATGAGCTCCTCCATTCATCATATTTCCAAGAGGAAATGGAAGTTCATTAACTAAATTTCCACCTAAAAATTTATATAAAGGCATATTATATGAAGCAGCAGCAGCTTTAGCTACAGCCATAGAAACAGCAACAGTAGTATTACCACCAATAGATGATAAATTATCTGTGCCATCAATTTCTTTTAAAACTAAATCAATATCAGATAAATCTTCAGTATCCATACCAATTAATTCAGAAGAAATTAAATCTTCTACTTCACTTATTATTTTGTCTACTCCACCTTCAGGAAAAGATTGAACTTCTCTTGAACCAGTACTGGCTCCACTTGGTGCAGCAGCTCTTCCAAAACCGTTCCAAGTAATAATATCTACTTCAACAGTTGGATTTCCCCTACTATCCAAAATTTTACGAATCTGGACATCTTCTATAATACTATCCAAAAAAAACACCTCAATGCTAATTAATTTATTACCACATAATCTACATTGCAAAAAATAGAAGTTGATTTATAGATTTTTAATGGTATTTTTTATTTTTTAAATAATAGTTTTTAACTAATCCTCATCTCTTATAACATCTAATGGTAAAACATTAGATTTGAGTTCTTCATAAGCTATATCAATAGGATCCAAAAGTCCTTTAATTTCAATTAAAGGTTTAGCACCCATAGATATTTGAATAGCTCTTGCTCCAAGAAGTCTAGCCCTTTCAAATCTTGTTAATTCTGTATAATCCATTTTTACACCAATACTTCTCGTTATTAACATATAATAATAAAAAATATCCCATAATGCATGAAAATTATTTCCATGTTTCAACATGAGAAATTAACATTCTTCTACAGCAATATCTTTTAAAACCCATATCCTCCAAAATATCTTTAGATTTTTCACCATCTTCCAATCTTTGGTTATACTCATCAAAATAAGCTGAAACAGGTTTTCCACAACTTACGCATCTAATAGGAATCATTTAAATCATCTTGATATATAAAAATATAAAGTTAAAAATAATAAAATTATCTGTAACTTTTTTGTTTACGAGCTCTTGCTCCAGGACCACCATATTTTTTAGATTCTGAACGTCTTGGATCGCCAACTAACATAGTTCGGTCATATTGTGTGAATTTTTCTTTTAAATCCATATCTTGAGACCATTGAACTAATCCTTTAGCAATAACCATACGTGCAGCTTCAGCTTGACCCATTACTCCTCCACCAAAAACATTAACATTAATATCAACAGTATTAGCTAATTCTCCAGCTAAAGTTAATGGTTCTGTTAATTTTAAGCGAGCAAGTTCAGGAGAATAAAGTTCTAAAGGAGTTTTATTAATTCTAACTTTACCATTTCCTTCTTGAACAGTTCCCCTTGCAACAGCTGTTTTACGTTTTCCACTTGTATGAATAACTTTCATTTGAACACCCCAATTTAGAATTTAGCCCCTAAAAGCTTAGAAATTTCTCCTAATTCAATTCCTTTTTTAATATCATTATATTCTGCTTGAGGAATTGCTTCACATGTAGCATCTTTGTATTCTCTAGGAATACCTACAAATGATTTTAATCTTTTGTAAGATTCCTTACCTTTAATTTTCTTATAAGGTAACATACCTCTAACAGTCCTTCTAAAAATATCATCTGGTCTTCTTGGATATTTTGGACCTAAATCTCTAGGATTAGATATACTTGCCCTATCAACCCTTTGTTTATATTTAGCATAAGCCCAATCTTTAGAACCAGTTAACATGATTTTTTCAGCGTTAACGACAACTACCTCTTCACCTTCAAGAAGATTCTTACTAATAACACTAGCAAGTCTCCCTAAAATATGTCCTTCACCATCTATAATCATAAAAACACCTATTCCATTATTTTAATGTTACTACCCTTTGGATTACTATCCATTAACTCATTAATAGATAAACATTTTCCACCAGCTTGCTCTATTTTTTCTTGAGCTCTAGTTGAAAAATTTAATGCAGCAATATTAACTTTATTTTCTAAATCACCATTAGATAATACTTTACCTGGAATTAAAATATAATCATCAGCACTAGAAAATCTATTAATATTAGATAAATTTACTTCTGCAGATCTTCTATTTGATCTTTGAAGTCTTTTTGCAACATCTTTCCAAATACATGCATCTTCTTCATGATATTTTTCCATAAGTTCTTTTATAAGATTAACAAGATTAGGGTTAGTTTTTGTAATTTTCTTAACCATTATTTGTTTCCTCCTTCACTAAATTTGATAAATTTGTCTGATTTTTCACCTAATTCATCACAAGCTTTTAATAAAACTTCTTTAGGAGTCATTGATCCATCAGTCTCTATTTTAAAAATGAAATTATTTTCTTGATACCCTACATTAATGTAATTGTTAACAGAAGCTCTAACACAACTTTTACACATAGAACAATCTTCAATATCTAAAATTTTAATTTTTTTAGATCTCCTATCTCCTTTTAAAATTCCCCTAGGACATGCATCAGCACAGTCATAGTCAATTTCAACATTTTCATTAAAAGTAATTTCAGGATATTGTTTATATGCACAAACAGTAGTAGGCATCCATTTAGCATGATCTTTACCTAACCCTAATTTTGCTACTGCTTCAATTTTAAGTTCTTCCCCTTCTTTAAGTTTAACAAGAGGAATGGTATCATAAACTGGTTTAATTTTAGAGTCAGAAGAAATTAAATCTTTAGAATAAACTTCTTTAGGCCCAACAGCATTTAAAGAAAAAGCAACACCGCATTTTGGACAAAAATCATTACAATCACATTCATCAGCTAATGCCATGCCTTCAACATGCTTTAAGCTGGAAACTAAAGGAGTTAAACCTAATCTATGAGCTAATACCTCATTAAACATAGAAGAATCATTTCGAATAATATTAACATCTTCAATAGCTATTTTAGGAACCGACATCATTGCACTTCTCCTAATAGCATTAACAAAAGGTATTTCTGCATCACGGATAATGAGAACAAGCTCATCATCATTTTGACTTTTGACTTCAATCTCCATATTAAACACTTCTTATTGCCTTCTTCCTCTTTTACCACCAGGTCTTCCAGTACCATCGTGAGGAATAGGAGTTATATCTTCTATTTTTCCTATTTTAATTCCAGCTCTTGCTAATGCACGAATAGTTGCTTGTGCACCAGGACCAGGACTTCTAGACCCATTCCCTCCAGGAGCTCTAACTTTAATATGTAAACCAACAAAACCTTTTTCCTTAACATCTTCTGCTACCCTAGTAGCAGCAGCCATTGCTGCAAAAGGAGAAGATTCTTGCCTATCTGCACGAACAACTTTTCCCCCAGACCATTGAGTGATAGTTTCCGCACCAGTAATGTCAGTGACAGTTATAATAGTATTATTGAATGATGAATAAACATTAGCTATTCCCCATTTTTCGTCGCTTGCCATAATTACACCTTTCATTCAGTTGTTTCTTCAACATCTGCTTTAACAGCATTATGTTCTTCAATTTGTTTAGCTACAGGTGAAGAGCTATAGAAACCGATTTGATCTTCTTGACCTTTTAAAACTACATAACTTGGAGAATCAATTTTTTTACCATTTAAAGCAATATGTCCATGTACAACAAACATTCTTGCTTCTTTAGGAGTACGAGCTAAACCTTTTTTATATACAACAGTTTGTAATCTTCTCCTTAAAATATCTTCAACAGTTAAATTTAAAATATCTTCAAGTGCAGCATTTTCAGATAAAACACCAGTTCTAGCTAAGTGTCCTAATAATTCTATTTTTTCTTCTTCCATTTGATCTAAAGAAAACCCTAATAAATACCTTGCTTCACGACTATATCTTCTAACTAATGTATCAGCTTTCCAAATTTCTTTTTTATTTTTTAAACCATATCTGACCATTAGTTTATTTTCTTCTTTAATTCTTTCTGCATTCCAAGGATGAGGTGGTGTGTTATACTTCTTCCTTGATTTTCTTGGATGTCCCATTATATTATCTCCTTAATAAAAATAATTATCATAAACCTAATAATAGATTTAATAAAAATAAATTATTAGTCTATCCTCTTGAACGACTTACACCGACAGAAGATCCTTTTCTAAAAGTAGACTTAGTTCTTTGACCCCTAACAGGTAACCCAAATTCATGCCTACGGCCTTTATAACTTCTAGTCTTTCTCATCCTATTTAAATCATCTCTCAATCTCATATCAAGATCAGATTCAATTAAATGACTAGTTTCACCTGTTTCATAGTCATTTCTTCTATTTAACATCCATTCAGGAATGCCAAAATCTTTAGGATTTTCTATAATCTTTTCAATATCTGAGATTTTTTCATCTTCAATATATCCAATTTTATCATTTGAATTTAATCCTAATATTAGAGTCATAGACCTAGATAAAGATAATCCGACACCTTTAATATCAGTTAAAGCGTGTTCAATGGTTTTTTTACCATCTACATCCTTTCTAGAAATACGCACCAAGTGCTTAAAATCGTCTTCCATTAAATAACCTCCATTTATAGAGCGAACCCACGAGACTTGTAAAAGAATAGGTTCGAATGTTTTATTACAAAACACAGTTTTTTCAACATACTAAAACTTAGTAAAAACTAAGAGTTCAAAATATTAGATTAAAACAATTATCTGTAAAATTAGTTTAAATCATAAAAATAATTGTTTAAAACCAATAAACGCCGAGACTGGGATTTGAACCCAGGAGGGGAAGATCCCCACAAGATTTCCAGTCTTGCGCCTTACCAAGCTAGACTATCTCGGCAAAATCATACAAATAAAATGAGTATTATATGATAATAAAATATCTAACTCTTAATATATTTAAATGTATTGATTTTCATAGAATAAAATAAAATGATTTAATAATTTAAGTTTTGTTTTTTTCTACATTGAGGGTCGGCCAAAATTCAAAATCATTTTCTTAAAACGATAGATTAATCCTTTGTTTAAAATTTGAAGAAACATCTTTCTTGAAAAAGGTATTTTTGTCCGACACTCACATTAAAAAAAGTGTTAAACATAAATGAAATAAAAATATTCATAAAATTAGAATTTATAGTTGATTACCTAATATTTTTTAATTAATTTAATATCTATATATAAATAAAACATGCATTTATATGAAAAGTTTGGTAACACACTATAAAGCAATAAAAAAAGCATCACTTATTATAATAATGATTAATTTTTACAAACATTAATTTAAAACACTAATTCATCTCCACATCATAGGATAAATATCTGTTTTCATAAAAACTTTATTAGTATTAACAACAATTCCTGAATCAGAGATTAGAATTTCTTCAAGGTTTAATAAAGAGTGACCAGATGCAACAAGTTCACCTTTTAAAGTAAAAATAGCTATTAAATCATTTTTTTTAATGTTTTCTGAAATAGAAAGAATACCTCCAACAGCTAAATCAGCACCATGACAAATAGCATCAACAGCAGAATCTCTGATAATAATTTTAGGTAAATAATCAGCAGCTTTTTCCATTGGAACAATAGCTTCCCTTAAATAATTTTCATCACCATCTTCTAAATAAAAATGATAAGCATCTGTTAAATCTTGTAATGTTGTTAAATTATTATTTTCATTGAAAGAACCAACTTGTGTTCTTCTAAGTTCAGCCATATGAGCTCCAACTGCTAAAACCTCACCTACATTATGACAATAGGTTCTAACATAAGTTCCTGCCTCACATCCAATTTTAAAAAGAACATCACGACCTTCAATTTCATAAATTGTTGAATAATAGATATTTCTAGCTCTAAGTTCTCTTTTAACAGCAGATTTAACAGGTGGGTTTTGATATATTTTTCCAGTAAATTCATTAAAAACTTCCCGAATTTTGTCTTCATTAACATCATCATGTAATCTTAAAAGACAAACATATTCTTTAGGAGCCTCTAACAAAAGTTGAATAGATTTAGTTGCATCATCAATACCTACAGGAAGAATACCTGTGACTTTAGGGTCTAAAGTACCACCATGACCGGTACGATCACATTTTAAAATCCTTTTAACCCATGAATCAATTTCATGAGAAGTAGGCCCAGAGGGTTTATCTAAATTAATAATACCTTTGGAAATATATTCTTTAATAGGTCTATCTTCAGGTTTAGAACCATAATTTTCATTAGTACTAGATTTAGATACTACAACCATGTTTTCCATAAAAACCACTGAACTCTAAAAACAAATGAGTAATAAAAAATAAATTGATTGAAAATATTTATTAAAAATATTTTCATTATAATTCTTTTAAAGCAGCTTTAATAGAATCAACATCACCAGAAACTTCGATAGAATCAGAAGTTGGTTCTAAATGAGAAATATTACATCTTCTATTTTTAACAGATTCTCCAACAACTTCAACAAATTTTTCATCGATAATCTCAACTATTGCACATTTTTCGCCTGCTTCTCTACCTGCGGTTTTAACACATACTCTTCCTTTTTCAATTGATACCATTATATCACCTTTAATGTTGTAAATATAATTTCAGCAATACATTCTGGATTGAACCTATCAGTATTGATTAATAAATCATAGATATCTAAATTATTTATATCAATATTATGAATATCTAAATATCTTAAAGCTTCACTTTCTTCACGTATTTTAATTTCACGTGTAGCTAAATGTTCTGATTTAGACTCCCTATTACAAATTCTATTAGCTCTAACATCGAATGGTGCTGTTAACCAAACTTTTAAATCAGCTTCAATAAAATATGCAGATAATCTTCCTTCTATAATAAGGTTTTCAGAATTATTAGCAAGTTCCACTTGTTTTTTGTCAATTTCAATATCGATGTCAGTATTATTTTCAGCATATTTACTAAACTCAATAACAGACATACCTCTTTCTTTAGCCATATCTCTAAAAATAGACCCTGTAGAAATAAAAGGAATATCAATTTTATTAGATAATACTTCAGCAGCAGTAGTAGTTCCACTACCTGCCAAACCACCGATTGTAATAATCATTATTTTCTTGCCTCATTTTTAAAATGTTTACGAGTGCAAATTGGACATAAATTTCCTCCAAAAGGACGATTAGGCCTTTTTTGAGATTTTGATAATTTTTTAATTTCATAAGGACGTCCACGAGGAACAGCATTTAAACTACATCCACATTCAGCACAAACATGTTTACTCGGCTTTTTCTTTTTATATCTTAAAACATTTTCTCCACCTGGAGTGTTTTTACGAACTCTTTTATAAGATCTAGATCTATATCTTGATTCTGGCATATTATCACCTCATATTAATTTTTAAATATTTTTATATTAATTTTTATTACTAATAAAATGATTTATTAAATAGCTTGTTTGAAACCCATAAATTTTCTTAAAATTTGACTAATTCCAAATGTACATAGGAAGTACCAAAGCATCCAACCAATAGTAAAAGGAATATCAGCAGAACCTCCCCTAATTAAAGAACCAATTACATGCCACATAGGAGTCAAAGACCCATAATAAACAGTAACCGGAAGTTGAACAAGTAAATCGCTAATAACTGAATAACCCATCCAATAATAAACAAGAAGCACAGGAACCATAGTAACAATTAATGGTTTAAATGAACTAGTCATCATTTTACTTTGTTTTTCCATAAAATCTACTTGTTTAGCTTGTAATTTAGCTATTTTTTTACTATCACCACTTTGTTGAGCTTCTCTTAATTCTTTTTGAAATTCACTCATCTCTGTTCTAATCTCATTCATTTCATCATGATCAACTAACAATTTATTTGCAACAGTAGTAAATAATGAAACTAAAAATGCAACAAAAAACACAGTTAATATTGGATTAGATGGATTAGGATCTAATGCAACTAATGGACTTAAAAGATCATTTAATGCAGAAATAATTGGATCAAGTATTCCAGAAAACATATCAGCCATAAAATTCCCCATCTAATTTTTTAATAAATCAACAACTTTAGAAACTGTTGATTTTAAATGTAAATCATGATTTTGAACAATTTTCACTGTAGCACCTGTTAAAGTAGCATAAGCCATAGAAGCAGCCCTATTCATCTCTTGATGTAATTTAATATCTTTTGCAGATTCAATATCCCTAATACGAGAAGTATCATCTAATCTCCTATAGATAATTTCATCAGGATTCGCTTCAATTAAAATGAAAATATCAGGCAATAATTCTTCCAAAACCCAAACAGGAAGCCCTGGTAAAAAACCAGAAGGAGTTAAAATTGTACAATGAGTATCAACAATAACATTATTAGATTGAGATTTCTCATTAATTCTACGAGCAGCCTTCTTTTGAATAGTTTTTTGGATTTCAGGAGATAATTTCCTAAGTTGATCTCTATCATCAACAATATTTTCCTCAATAGCTATTTCAGTCATTATATCCCCATAATTTAAATGAAGATAATCCACATCTTCAAGTACTTTATTAAGAATAGTTGTACTTCCTGAACCAGGAATACCTGTTAAAACAATTAATGTCAAATAAACACCTCATTATATTTAAGTTAATTTCCTAAAAATTTTCTAAGCATAGGATGTGAATCCATAAGTTGTTCTTCAGCCATTTCTTCATATAATTTATATACAATACCAACTGTAAGCAAAACACCAGTACCTCCGCCTAAAGCAGAAGTAAAATCCGCTGCAAAAGCAATAATACCAACAAAAGCACCACTGATAATAGTTAAAGCAGGAATATATTTTTTAAGAATTTTATAAAGTTGACTTTTACTACTTCTAAAACCTGGTATTTGAATACCTGAATTGTATAATTGTTTAGAAACTTCTTTAGCATTAGTACCACTAATTTGAACCCAAAGATATGAAAATAGAATACAAAAAGCAAGGAAGAATATTGCATAGACTAAAACTCTCATTGGATCTGTCCAAAGCAAAGATATATTTGTTGGAGTAGATAAATATAAAGCAATACCACTAACTGCCTTTCCTTGTTCTATAGTTCCAAGTATTGGGAATCCAATTCTTTCAAAAACATTAGCCATTAAAGACACGTTTACAAGTAGTGCACTTGTTAAAATAACTGGCATATTACTTGCATAAACAAATTTCATTGGATATTTTGCAACAGAACCTCTAACTCTCCCATGTCCTTTAGCTTCGCCACGAGAAATTGGAATTTCAACCCGAATAGATTCAGCATATACTACTATGAAAAATACTACAATAGTTGAAAATAATGGAATTAATAGTGAGAAGTTAGGATCACCATTAACAATTGATTGGATAAAACCTGGTAAAATACCTGATAGAGAACCATCAGCAGCAGGTAAAAAGTTAAATGTACCAACAATAATAGCTTCAGCGACACCAGCAGCAATAAATAGACCAATACCACTACCAAAACCCCATTTTGAAACAACTTCATCCATATAAAGTACTACAATAGCACCAATAACTAACTGCAGGAATAAAACACCAATATAAGAATTATCAATTGGAACCAAACTTCCAGTTAATACTAATACACCAGCCTCAAAAATAGTAAAAACAATAGTTAAAATTTTTTGAGTACTTTGAAACATTGCTTTACCTTTATGAGATGCTAAATCTAAATCTAAAAGCTTAGAATGAACTAAAACTTGTAATACAATAGATGAAGTAACAATTGGACCAATACCCAATGTAAGAATAGAGCCGAAACTTCCAGCCATAACAGCCCTTAATTGTCCGAATTGATCAACTGCATTAGGACTTAAGCCAAATAAAGGAATTTGTGTTAAAGCAAAATATAAAATTAAGATAATTGCAGTCCATTTTAACTTTTCATTGAAGTCTTCCCTATGAACAGGAGGCTTTACTTCAGGCAAAATTCTAAAAATTGGATTAAGCATATCTAAAATCATTTTATTCCCCAGTTACTAAGAAAAGCTATAATTCTATAGCTTCTCCTCCTTGTTCTTCAATTTTAGAAACAGCAGATGCAGAAAAGCTAGGTGATTTAATATTCAAAGTTTTTGTAATTTTACCTTTAGCTAAAACTTTATTATAACCTAATTTTGTAACATCAATAACAATTGCATCGCCTTCTTTAGAAGCAATTCCTTTTTCAATAAATTCTTCAGATTTTTCATCTAAATAAGATAAATTAACAGAATTACTTTTTTTAATCATTTTTTGAGGTCTTTTAAAACCATGTTTACCATAATGATCAGGGTCATATTTGGCAGTCCAGGTCCAGTGTTGTTTAGAAGCTCCAGCATTGCCTTTACCTCCTTTATTACCTGCACCTCTTCGTTTTTTAGTACAGCCACCACCAATAGATCTTGAACCTCTCATTTTATTTATTTTACGTTTAGTTCTAATCATATTATCACATTTAAGACATTTTTTTAATAAGATCTTTAATAGCCTCTCCACGATAACCTAAAGAACCACCCTCTTTAAAAGAAGCACGAATATTCTCATATCCTTTTCTAGGTGGGTGAAGGCGTATAACAGGCTTAATATTTAAATCAGATAGTTTTACATCAGATTTAATCAAAGCATCAGATAATTCTTCAATAGATGAATAATCAGTGTTTTCCTTTAAATAATCATTAGTAAGTTTATCTCCACCAATTATTTCTCCACGCTTAGCTAAAATATTAGCTAAAGATTCTGAATCAATCTCCCCCCAAGTAATATAATCTTTAGATTTCTGAAGCATACCTTCATAACTTGGATTTTCTTCAACTAAAACAGCATGGCTAATTCTATTAAGTCTCAACATTTTTAAAGTTTCTGCAATATTTTTTATGACACCTGTAGTGCCTCTAACTCTAATAACAAAAAACATGATTTCACCAATATTATTGAGAACTAACTCCCATACTTTTAAGCTGTTTATCACTAGCTTTAATTTTACTTAATTCTTTTAAAGAATCAAAGATTGCATTAGCAAAGTTTACAGTAGTTTGAGTTTGGCCACTTGAATCAGACCAAACATCATGAATACCTGCAAGTTTTAGAATAGTTTTACCAACATCACCAACAACAAGACCAACTCCTGCTGGAGCTGGAATTAAAGAAATTTTAACACTACTAGTTTTTCCTTGCACTTTAAATGGAACTGTATGTTGTTTATTACAAACACAACCCCAATCACCGCAACCTCTTCTTACTTTAATAATATTATATTTAGCATCATCAACAGCTTTTCTAATAGCAGGTCCAACTTCTTTAGCTTTACCTTGGCCTAATCCAACATAACCATTTTTATTGCCTACAGCAACAATAACTCTAAAGTTTACTTTTCTACCAGATTTATGCATTCTTTGAACTAAATTAACATCCATAACTTCTTCCTCTAAGTCAGGAATTAAGGCATCAAGTATTTCTAATTCCATTATAGGAAGACCTTTTTCAAAAATTTCATCAATATCTGTAATAGTACCATCCTTAACTAAATTACCTAATTTAGTTTTTGGTTCCCATTCTTCCATATTAAAACTCATATTTAAACCTCTGCCTCATCTATTTTGTTTTTAGTTTCATCAAAGTTTTTAGGTAAATCCGCTGGTTGAAGTCCTCTTTCTAAATATTTAGAAAATAATTTATTAACTTTATCATCAGATAAAGATTCAGCATAATTAACTATATGTTCACCATTAATACGATTATCTTCTGGTAAAACAGATTCTCCATGAGGGATATCTAAACCAGAATCAACAGCTCCTTTTAAAGCTGCAAATATTTTAGATCCTTTAATTGGAGATTTTAAACCAATATCTAATATTGCATTATCAATATCATTAGTAAGAGCTTTTTTACCACAAAGATAGGCAGTTAAATAAGCAGCACTAGTATTTTTTAAGCCACCTAACCAACCTAAATCAATCAACTCTTTACTATTAGCAGATGCAATAGTCTCATCACCTTCTTTTTTATATACAATAATTTGAACATTAACATAAGAATTTGATAATCTGACAACTAAACGAGGTTTATTATGTTCAACTAATTTAAATCTCGCATTATAATCAGTTTTACCTTCTCTTCTTCTTCTAAATGCTACTTTATATTTTGATCCTTGTGCCAATTTAATTCCTCCTATTTAATCAAATCATGATCGCGAGCATAGGTCTTCATGTAAGATTTACTTTTGAAGGCACCACCCTTAGCCATTTTATATAATTTACGATAAGTAGTAGCATTAATTTCTTCTTCATCACGCATCTTTTTAAGATCAGATCTCAAAGCCCTTATTGTAGTCATCCAAACTTTCTTTTTAGGTGATCGAGCATTTTTAGCTCCTTTTATACTACCTCTTCCCTTTCGTTTACCTTTTTTCTTTTGTTCAGCTATTTTTTTAGACCTATAACTACTAATACCTTTTTTAGGTTTAGCTTTAATAATTCCATCTTTAATTAGCTGATTAACACTTTCCCTAGTAATAGCTCTTGAAACTTCTTCGATTTGTTCAGGGTCTATCCAAACACGATTTAACCCTACTTTAAGAATACTAGCAGCTAATCTTTTTTGTGTAGTAAGATTCATTTATAATCCTCCGTATTACAGCATTTGCTGATAAACTTAGATACAACTAAGTTTCCCTTAATTAACAAATTAAATATTTAACTATAATTTCCCTTTAAATATTAAATACAATGAATTAATTTGTTAATTTATTTATTTAAAATTTTTATACCTAAATTCAATGCTTTTTTTAGCATTAATTCTTTTTTTCTTTTACCTATAGATGCACTTATTCTACCTGCTTCAGTAGAAGGATCCATATCTTCTAATTCTTTCATATTATGAACAAGAACATCTTTAAACCCAGATGGATGCAAACCTCTATTTTCTTTAGGAGTTCTGTAACCAATAGAAGGCATATCAGGTTTTCCTGCCTCATATCTGCGCATTTTACTGGTTTTACCCCTAGGGCGTCTCCATTTTATTCCAAGCTTTTTATAACGAGAATATTCTTGCCTTTTAAATCTTTTATTCATTTAATCACCATAATGTAAAAATCCTTTATTCTTTGCTAAGCAAATATATTCCATCTTGAAATACTCTAGGATCTCTTCCTTTAATTTTTGTAGCTTGTTCTAAATTAGCCATTGTTTGACCAACATCTTCTTTATTAACACCAGTAATAGTTACTTCATCACCTTTAACAGAAACTTTAGCATCACCTACTATGTTAGCAAACCTTGGATGTCTTTCACCAAGGAAATTATCAATGGATACTTTATTTTTATCTGTTTTAACAGTCATTGGAAAGTGAGCAAAAACAATTTTCATATTATAAGTGAAACCATCAGTAACCCCTTTAATCATATTATTTAAGTGTGCTTTTGTTGTTCCAATCATAGATTTATCTTTCTTTTTAGGAAAAGATGTTTTAAGAACAATACTATTATTTTCTTTTTTAATTTTTACATTAGGATATGTAAATTTTCTAGAAATCTGACCATTTGGTCCTTTAATAGAAATATTATCATCAATTATAACTTCAACGCCTTCCGGAATATTAATTTCTTCCATTATAGCTGCAGCTACTGCCATTTTATCACCTAATACATATATGCCAACAAACGACCGCCAATTCCCTTATCTTTTGCCTCTTTGTGAGTCATAATACCTTCAGGAGTTGTAACAATCAATATACCAAAATTTTTTGCTGGTAAATATCTTTTTTCAAATTTTTCGAATTCATCTTTTTTAACAGCATGACGAGGCTTAATAACACCACATTTGTTTATGTTACCATCTAACTCTACAATAAATTTACCTGCCCTGTTGTCGCCAATATATTCAAATTTACTTATATAATTCTCTTTTTGCATAGTGCTTAACACATGCCCTATTAATTTAGAAGCTGGAGAAATAGAACATGAATCATTAACTTGTAATTCATTATTCCTAATATTTGTTAAAGCATCTGCAAGAGGATCCATAAGACTCATAAAAACACCTCTAATTATATTTTTTAAAACCTATTTTAGGAGCAACTTCTCTAAAGCATTGCCTGCATAAACTTAGGTTATATCTACTGACTATTGCTGAATGATCCCCACAGCGTGTACATTTTTTTGCTGCTTTTCCATATTTTCTTGGCAAAAAATCACCTATGAATTTAAATTAATTTGGAATTTATCTTCCATAAATTTCAAAGTTTCTTCTTTAGTAATCCTATGTTTTTGAGGAATATTCTTCTTTTGAATTTTCCTTTTATTAATTCTATAACCTGGTTTTTCAAAAGTTATAGAAACATTCATTCCAAAAATACCAATATCTGGATTATATTTCATTTTAGGAATATCAATATGTTCATTTATACCAAAAGAAAGATTACCATTATTATCAAACTGTTTTTCTTTAATATTTCTACCAATCCCATCTAAAACCATGTTAATAGCTTTATCTGCTTTTTCATTCCTTAAAGTTACTTTACAAGCAATAGGTTGATTTTTTCTAATACCAAATTCAGGATTAGTAACTTTTGAATAGGTTTTAACTGGTTTTTGACCAAACATATCTTCTAGAAGTGAAATAGCTCTGGATAATTTTTCACCAGATTCTCCAACTCCAATACTAATAGTAGCCTTAGAAATTAATACTTCATTCATTGGGTTCATCTATTAACCTCCAATAAAGAAATAGTTGGTTCATCCTTACCTAAAATAAATGTATAATCTTTCAAAGTAAGAAAAGTATCTTTTTTACTATTTTCAATAATAACAGTATTAGGATTAGAAGATTTATCAACATTAATTTCAGATATAGTACCTATTTCACCAGTATGTTTACCACCAGTTACTAAAATAGGAGCTCCTATTTCAAATTTAAATACCTCTTCAATCTCATTATCATTGCATTTTAAAGAAATAACATCTGAAACAGAATATTTATCTTCATCAACAATTAAATTTTTACCATCATGTAAATTTAATTGGATTTTATTATCTTTAATAGTTGTTTTATTAACAATTTTACATAATTTAGAACTATCTTTAGAAATAGGATGGAGTTTTAATCTACCTTTATTATCCAAAAGAATTCTATAAGACTCTTCAGTTTTAGGAATTTCAATAATATCCATAAAGCCTACTGGAAATTTATAATCTTTAATGACTCTTCCATCAACTAAAACATTACCGGAATTAATAATTCTTTTAGCTTCCCTAGAATTATCTGCTAAAGCTAAAACATCCCTAATAACTAAAGTCAAAGATAAAGAATCTTCAATTGGATGTGCACCAGGAGACGGTTTAACAGTCCAAGTATCTTCTTTAGGATGTATAGGCCATGTTTTAGGTGCTTTAAATCTTTTAAGATGTTTTCTTGATCCCATTTTTGCCATATTAACTAGCCTCTTTAATATTTTTTAATCTTTTTTCATCTTTCAAATCTGCATCAATAATCATTAAATTAGATGGGTCAATAGGGACAATAACAGCATTACCATCAGGTTTACTAAAAGTAATACCTTCAATAAAAGCTTTATAAGAAGTATAATTAACTTCTATAACTTTTCCTTCTTGTTCCTTATAATCTCCCCTTAAAACTTTAATCTTATCTCCAATTTTTAAAGGAAGTGATTTTACACCTACTTCTTCTTTTAAATCTTTACTTAAAGAAGAACTAATATATTTTTGACGTTTATGCAATGGTGCTTCATATCGGTTTTTTCTTTGTTTTCTTGGTTGAATTGACATTTTATCACCTATACCAAAATACTTGCAGCACTACCTACACTAGGCCACTTATCAGCAGCTTCTTTAGCTACAGGACCTCTTACCTCAGATCCTTTAAGAACCCCTTCAGGAGTTATAATTACGGCAGCATTATCTTCAAATTTAACACGAAGCCCATCAGCACGTTTAAATTCTTTTTTTTGCCTAACAACAACTGCATTAATAATTTCTCTCCTCATGTCTGCAGTTCCTTTTTTAACAGAAGCAACAACTAAGTCACCAACTCCAGCAACATCGATTCTTCTTCTAACTCCTTTATACCCTTTAACAGATATAATTTCAATTTCACGTGCCCCTGTATTATCTACACATTGAAGTGTAGCACCAATAGGTAAAGGCTTAGAAATTTTAGATGTACTTGCTTTCATGATTTATTCTCCTTTTAACTCAACTAATACAAAATGTTTAGTTTTACTCAAAGGTCTGCATTCAGCAACTTTTACAGAATCACCAATATTTACATCAAAGCAATCTGGCTTGTGAGCATTAATTTTTGATTTTCTTTTTTCATATCTTTCATATTTTCTTATAAATTTATAGAAACTACGTTCAACAGTGATAGTTTTTTCAGCTTTATCACTTACAACAACCCCTTCAAGAACCTGACCTCTTAATGGTAAAGTACCATGAAAAGGACAATTAGGATCTTCACATGTAGTTTCTGGTTCTGGAACATTAAGTCCTACCATAATATCACCTATATTTTTTTATATCTTTTTTTAATTCTATCTTCTGGTCGAATTAATAAAATTTTCCCTTCAATTTCAACAAATTCCTCGTTTGGAAGTTTAAATTGAAAAACTGAAACCTTTTTTGGGAATACTTTTTCACTAACATTTCCATCATCCCCCACAATCTCAACCTTTAAAGTATTTTTAGTTTCATCTATAACAGTTCCAGTTTTATTAAGATAATTATTATTAAATTTATAAACATTAATAGGAAGCCCTATTAATTCATGATAAACAATATTTTTTGCATTTATCATTTAAACCTCAGATATCATATTGTGAAACAGAATAATTATTGAATTTTAATAAGATGAAATATTCTTACCTTCTTTTTTTATTATCTCTTTTTTTATTTTCTCGAATTTCTATAGTATCCGAAGAAAATCCCATGTCAGATAAAACTTCTTTAACTTTAACTTTATGGTCTCCTTGAAGCTCAATTTGCCCATTTTTAGAAGTTCCTCCACATGCACATTTATTTTTAAGAGTTTTAGTAAGTTCTTTTATATCAATATCATGTTCATCTATACCTTCAATAATAGTCATGAGTTTTCCGAATCTTCTTCTAACAGTAAAAACTTTAACAGTTTGAACTTCTCTTGCAATTTCTTCGCAAACACAAAGTTCTTCAGGAAGCCCACAAACATCACATATTTTAGACATTTAATTCTCCTTTTGTTTTTCGTTCATAATAGTAAGAACACGAGCTATTGTCCTTTTAAGCTCTTTGACTTTTCCAGGGTTTTCATTAACACCTGCAGCTGCACTTTTAGAAATATTTTTGGCTAATTCTGCTTTGAGTTCAACCAATTTTTCTTGGATTTCCTCAATTTCCATGTCCCAAATTTCTTTACTTCTTAAAATCGCCATTATTTCAACTCTTTTAATAATTAAAAATCATTTTATTAAAAATAAATATGATTAATTATCCTCATCCTTTGATTCATCAGATTCGATTTCTTCTAAAACATCTGACTCGATTTCTTCTATTTCTTCAAGAACAATTTCTTCAACATCATCTTCAAGAACTTCTAACTCTTCCACATTGGAATCTTCTTCAACAATGACATCTTCTTCAGAAGAATCAATTTCTTCAGCTTCAACAACTTCATTATCTTGAACTATTTCCATTTTTGGAGGAAGGATTTCAACATTATCTGGTAAAACAACACCTGGAGGCATTATTTTAACATAAATCCCTAAAACACCAGGTTTTAATTGAACAGTAGCAAATCCTTTTTGAACATGTTTAATAGATGGTTCACCACATTTTTTAATATAACCTTCAACAAATTTAGCTACAGCTGATCTGGAACCTCTAATTTTACCAGAGATGGTAATTTCAACACCCTGAGCACCAGCACCCATAATTCGACGAATAGTAGAATAGGCTACTCTTCTGAAGTGCATTCCTCTTTGTAACATATTAGCTATTTTATAAGCCATAATTTTAGGATTAAGTTCAGGAACATCAACTTGTTTAACTTCAATTTGTGGATTATCTAAACCAAAATCATTTTTTAAAGTATTAGTTATAGCTCTAACATTTTTTCCGCCCCTACCAATAACCATACCAGGTCTTTCAGCGAAAACTACAACCATTGTCCCCAGAGGAGTTATTTGAACATCCATTCCACCATAACCAGCTCTTTCAAGCTCATCTTCTAAATATTCATCAATTCTAGTCCTTTTAAGACCTTCAGTGACAAAATCTTTTTCTATCATTAATTTAAGCCTCCTCTAAAACAATTTGAATATGAGTAGTTGGAGTGTTAAATGGAGTAACTCTTCCAAAAGCTCTTGGAATAACTCCTTTTATAACAACACTTCTATGACTTGAAATATGTTCTATTACAAGTTTTTCATTGTCCAAACCTTTATATTCTGCATTTGCTTCAGCATTTTCTAAAACTTTTAAAATTTGAATTGCTGCTTTAACAGGATAACGACCACTAGGCCAGCCTTTTAAACCTTTTTTATGCCCTACTTTTTTATTATGTCTTTTGAAAGGAACAGCTTTTTTCATTTCAATTACATCATCTAAATAATCTTTAGCAGCAGAAACTTTCATTCCTCTAATTGCATTACAAATTTCAACACAATGTTTTGGAGAAATCTTGAGAGATTTTGCCATAGCTCGTGCAATTTTAGATTCATCCTCTTTTTTATTATAAGCATAATTATTAGCCATAATATAATCTCCTTATTTAAGTGGTACAAACATAGAGGATCTTGTAGCACCCATACCTGGGTCACCATGTTGAACTCTTTGTCTTGAAGGTGAAAATTCACCAAAGTATGAACCAATCATTTCAGGAGTGATTTCAACTTCTAAAAAGTTCTGTCCATTATATATACCAAATTTAGTACCTACCATTTCAGGTAAAACAACCATATCCCTACAATGAGTTTTAATAACAATTGGTTTACCATCATCATTTCCTTCTTTTTTCAATTTTCTTAATTTATCAAGCACGACTTGTTGTCTTGGTAAAAATCCTCTTTTTAAAGATCTTCTTTGTCTTGCAGGTAATAATTTTATTACTTCGTCTAAAGACATTTCTTGTAATTCTTCAAGAGAATAACCTCTATATTTAAATTCTTTTCTTGCCAAAAAATCACCTCCAATTATCTTCTTTTACCTGTTCTTTTAGCTGCAATTGAACCAACTTTTCTTCCTGGAGGAGCATGTCTTGAAATAGTAGTAGGACATCCAGGATGTTGTCTGTTACCTCCACCATGAGGGTGGTCAACAGCATTCATAGCAACACCTCTAACAGTCATAGACTTTTTACCCTTTGCTTTAAGAGCATGCCATCTATTACCTGCTTTAAGGAATGGTTTTTCTTTTCTTCCTCCACCAGCTACAACACCAATACTTGCACGGCATCTAGGATTAAGATATTTTAATTCACCAGATGGTAATTCTACAACAGATTGATTTGCATCATGAGTGATTAAAGAAGCATAAGTTCCAGAAGAACGAACAAAACGACCACCGTCTCCAGGCCTATTTTCTATATTATATATAGGAGTACCTTCAGGAATTTCAGCTAAAGGTAATGTATTACCAAAGCTTATAGGAGCTGAAATACCACATTCAATTTCATCCCCAGTTTGAATACTTTCTGGTGCAAGAATATTTCTTTTTTCACCATTTTCAAATACTACTTCTGCAATAGGAGCAGTTCTACCAGGGTCATGCATAATATCAATGATTTTTCCCTTAATACTGCTTTCTTTTTCCATCGCATCATAAGCTCTATATTGGATTTTATCCTTAAAACGATGAGAAGCAACACGATGTACAGGAGTTCCTCTTCCTCTTCTTTGAATAATAAGTCTTTTTCCCATTGAAAATCCTCCTTAGAATACTCCCATTTTAATAGCTATGTCTTCTGCAATATCTTCAGTAATTAATTTAACATAAGCTATTTTTAATCCTTTAGAATTATAATGAGTATTTACTCTTTCTACTTTTTCACCAAATAACTTTTCAAAAGCATTCTTAATAGATTTTTTAGTTGATTTATGATTAACAACAAAAACAAGTTCGTTATTTTGGTCAATTAAATTCATAGTTTTCTCAGTAACATGAGGTTTTACAATAATTGTGTATGGATCCATAATAATCACCTTTTCCAATTATTATTGGAATAATCCTCCAATTTTTTCAATTGCGGATTTAGTAAAAATAGTAAGTCTTCCGGGGTGAGTACCTGGAGCTAATAATTCAGCATTAAGATTTTCTACACTAACCACATCTAAACCAGCATGGTTTCTAGCACCTAAACTAATGCCTTTATCCTGATCAACTACTAAAAGAGGACCTTTTGTATTTTTATATTTACGGCCTCTGGTTTTCCCTCTACCAGCTCTAATTTTTTTCCCGTTTTTAGCACGAATAATATCTTCAAAAACCCCTAAACTTTTAAATATTTCACGAGTTTCTTTTGTTTTCTTAACAGAATTGATATCATCTTCAACTACTATAGGAAATTCCTCAATATTTTCAATATTATGACCTCTACTTTCAACAAGATCTTTATTAGAGGTAGCTGCAATAGCTGATCTAATTGCAAATCTTCTTTCTTTAATATTGATTTTTTCATGATGATTTTTTTGAGCTCTTGTAGGATGAGCTTGTCTACCTCCTACAGCAAGTGGAATAAATGCAGTTTTTGAACCATTTTTAATTCTAGGAACCATAGCTGCACCTCTACCAGAACCCCAAGATTCAGCAGAAGTTCTTTTACCAGCCATAGGGTCATTTCCCCAAGGTTGTACCCTAGCTGTTTGAGCAGAAATAACAGCTCTTTTAATAAGATCTGACCTAAACTCTTCATTAAAGATTTCAGGGAGTTCTATATCTCCAGCAACATTACCTTCTTTAGAATAAACATTAACTTTCATTATTATACACCCTGTTTAGATTTAGTGTTTATATGATTTATCTGAGGCAAATCATCTGATTTTTTAGGTCTCATTGCTTTTCTAAGAATAATTAATCTTTTAGATGGTCCAGGTATTGAACCTTTCATCAATATATAATCATTTTTAACAAGACCATATTTAATAAATCCACCATCAGGATTAATTTGATCTACTTCATCAGAAGAAGCGATTTTTAAAATCTTTTTATTGAATTCTGTCCTTTTATGGTATCCCATTTGACCTGCTTGAGCAACAGTCCACATAGTCCTAGAAGGAGTCCAAGGACCTATAGAACCTACATGTCTTGCTTTACTACTTCTTGCAGCTTTACCATATTGAATTCTGATACCCCACCTTTTAACAACACCTTGGAATCCTTTTCCCTTAGTTGTTGCAATTGCATCTACAAATTGACCATCAGAAAAGATTTCACTAGCTTTTACCTCATTTCCTAATAATTCCAATGCAGCATTTAATTTTTCTTCAGCCGAAGTACCACCTATACCACATTCAAAAATTTCTGGTTTTTTCTTAGGAACACTAGTCATTTTAGGATTAGTATGTACCAATAATTTAATATCTTCTGTGAATTCTAATACCTCTTTAATTTTTGCAATAGCTTCAGATTTATTATAATCTTTAGGAAGAGAAATTTTCCTAGAGAGTTCTTCATCTAAATTGTCTGCAATAATTTCAGTTATTACTTTTAATCCACGAGACGTTTTTTCATATGCTCTAATACCCATTACTACGACAGGGGGAACTTCTAATACAGTTACTGGAGTAAAAACTTCCATACCATTAGTTGGAGAATTTTTATCTGTATCTGTTACCATTGCATGAGTCATGCCCACTTTATATCCCGCAAGGCCAAGTAATTTTGTTTCATCTTGTTTAGGCCAAGATTTTATTCTAGGAGTCTCCTTAGCAGCTCTTTTTCTTGGACTAAATGCTACGGACCCTTTTCTTGGTTGATGATGTCTTACCATTTTTAAACCTCCTTAATTAAGTTTTCCTTTTTAATTTTTTAAATTGAATTTTGTGAGCTAGCTAAATTTGAATAATAGCTAACTAAAGTTGAGATAAGATTAACTTATCTAAAATAGTATTAATAGCTAAATAGCTAATTAAAACTAGATAAATATGAATTTTTAATATAATCTAATGTATGTTAATGCAATATAAATTAACGATTTCTCATTAAATTTATTATAGATAAAGTAGCGATTACTGCTTCTTCAGTTCTAACAGTTTCAGTACCTTGAGAAGGAATGAAATTAATTTTACAATTATCCCAATTAGAACTTGAAATATTTTCTTCTATTGAAGAATAAGGGCCACCAAACAAAATAGCAATGTTTTTAGAATTATATACTTTATTGGTTAATTCATCAAAAATAGAATTTATATTTTCACCATACCTTGTTGTTAAAACAACAAAGTCAGGATTTAATAATTTTAAGCTATTTTTAAGACTCTTATTAGTGGATACAACATTATATCCCCAGTAAATGCCATCTGGTTCTTCAGGTGTGACTATTACTTCTTTAGCTATCCTAGTAACTTTAAAGCTAAAAATTTTATTTACAGTAAGCTGTTCTTTGCAAAAAACAAGGTCATCTATACCAATATCAACAAAGGTTCCCTTATTATTTCTTTTAACAGTAAAACCTTGCCTATAATCTCCAACATTTAACTCATCATATGAAGGATGGTGAGGAGTTCTAAGAGGTGGTAAAATACCAACATGCTTTAATTCCCCTTTAATAGGGAAAGCTCTCTTTCTCAAATATTGTGGAGTATTCATATAATTTAAAATTTCATTAATAAAATCTGCATCTTTTTCTGCTAGATTAACATCAATAGAATCATCATTATAGATAATAACATCATTTATTCCAAAAACAGCTAAAGATCTACCTATAATCCCAATCTTGGAAGTTTTAAGTTTATAGTCTTTAGTTTCTGAGATAAATGAACTTGGTAAAAACACAGATACCTTATTTTCATACATTGATAATTATTTATAAATATTTATATATAAATATTATGTAAATTTACAAAGCTATCACTAATACACATTCATCAATATTATATCAGTTATAACATCGGTAGCTCAGCTACATAACATACTCAAAAGAATATATTATATATTTAATTATAAAAAAAATAGTATTTAAATGTATTGTTATTAAGACTGTTTATTAAAAGTAATAAAATAATTTACTATTATTTTGAAATTAAATCTATTAATAGTTTTCAACTCTAAAAACAATAACATTAACATTTTTTAAATCTTTTTCATGAAAATCATAAATCTTTGGAATTGGAAAATTATATTTAAATTCATGAGTTATTTTCCCACCTAGTTTTTCAAAATAATCAAAAATATACTCATAAGTCGATGCCATATGAAAAGAATATATAACATTTGAAATATCTATTGCTGATTCTATGAATTTTGTATCAATTCCACTAATAGCTTTTTTTTGTGAGCCAAAAGGAGGGTTTTGAATTAAAGTATCGTATTTATAATTAGTTGAAAATTTTAAAGAATCTCCTATTAAAAATTCTATATTATTAATTTTTTTCTCTAATACTAAATTTTTTGCAAAGTTTATTGAATCTTCATCAATGTCAATAGCTGTAATACTCTTTGCACCTAGTAAACTTGAAGCTATTGCAAAAATTCCATTACCACATCCAAAATCCATGATATTTTTTTCAAAAATATCTCCCAACGAATAAGCATTCCATAATAAATCTGCAACAATAGTCGATGGTGTAGAATACTGTTCTAATTCAACTTTTGGATTTTGATGAGAGGGTATTGATTGAATTAACATTTCTAAATGTTTTTTCTTTGAAATTTTTTTCATAATTAACCAACTAAAATTATAGATAGAATACTTTTAATATATTATAAGAAATATAATTATATATTATTAATTAAATTATTTATGGAGTTTTATATGTTTGATAAAATATTAATTGCAAATAGAGGAGAAATTGCTATAAGAATTTTACGAGCTTGTAAAGAATTAGATATAAAAAATGTGGCAATTTATTCTGATGCAGATACAACATCCCTTTATACTAATTATGCTGATGAAAAATATGCATTAGGAAATCCATCACCTGCAAAATCATATTTGAATATAGATAAAATTATTGACATAGCTATTGAATCTGGAAGTGATGCTATACATCCTGGTTATGGTTTCTTAGCAGAAAATCCAAAATTCGCAAGTGAATGTGAAAAAAATGGTATTAAATTAATTGGCCCTAGTGGTGACATCATCAGCCGAATGGGAGATAAAATAACTTCTAAACAATTAATGAAAAAAGCAGGAGTTCCTATAATAGAAGGTACTGATGAGGGAATTAGTGATATTGAAAAAGCTATAAAAATCGCAAATAAGATTGGATATCCAGTTATAGTTAAAGCTTCTGCAGGAGGTGGAGGAATAGGTATGCGTGCTGTTTATGAAGAAGACGAATTAGTACGAGCAATTGAATCTACTCAATCCGTTGCATCTACTAACTTTGGTGATTCAACAGTTTTTATTGAAAAATATCTTGAAAAACCACGACATATTGAATTCCAAGTATTAGCGGATGAAAGTGGTAATGTTATCCATGTAGCAGATCGAGAATGTTCTATCCAGAGAAGACATCAAAAATTACTTGAGGAAGCACCATCCCCAATTATGAGTGATGAACTTCGCTTTCAAATGGGTGAAAGTTCTGTTAAAGCTACAGAATACATAGGATATACTAGTGCAGGAACTATTGAATTTTTATATGATAATGGTAATTATTATTTCTTAGAAATGAATACTAGAATCCAAGTAGAACATCCAATAACAGAAATGATAACCAATATAGATCTAATAAAAGAACAAATTAATATAGCTTATGGTAATGAATTAAATTTATCACAAGAAGACATAAAGGTAAATGGACATGCAATTGAATGTCGTATTAATGCTGAAAATCCATTAGCTGATTTTGCACCAGATCCAGGTAAAATTACAGGATATCGTTCACCAGGAGGACCTGGAGTCAGATTAGATAGTGGTGTTTATACAAATTATACTATACCTACATTTTATGACTCTATGATCTCTAAACTTATCAGTTACGGAAGAACAAGAACAGAAGCAATAGCTAGAATGAAAAGAGCTCTTAATGAATATGTAATTTTAGGATTAAATACTACAATTCCTTTCCATAAAGCTATTTTAAAAAATAAAAACTTTGTTGAAGGAGATTTACATACTCATTTCATAGACGAACATAAAAAAGGCATAGAAAAAGAAATGGAAAATGTGATTATTGAAGATTTAGAAAGAGTTAGTCGTTTAAAATCAACATTTATGCCTGCAAAAAAAATAGCTGCTATCTCATCAGCAGTAGGATCTTATTTAACAAATACAAAAACTCAAAAAATACATAAAAATAGAAGATGATTTTATGAGAAATGAAATATTAAATCTTTTAAAAAAAGAAAACAAAATCTCAAATGAAGCTGCTGAGGAATTTTCAAATGCTGAAATAGAAGGATTCACAAATATAGTTAAAGAATTAGGAGAAGAAAAAACTGATTATATTGATAGAGAAAAAATAATTAAAAACTTTGAAAGTGAATTATTTAAAAATATCTATGTCTATAAAGAAGTAATGTCTACAAACACAGTTTCTAAATTTCTAGCAGAACAAGGTATAGAAAATAATACTGTTGTAATATCTGAAAAACAAACAAAAGGAAGAGGCCGTTCTGGTAAAAAATGGGAATCTCCACTTGGAGGAGTTTGGTTATCTTTAATTATAAGACCCCAGATTGATCAAACAAAAGCATCACTTATAACACTTGCAACAGGTGTTGCTGTTGCTAATACAATAAGAAGTTTTGATATAGATAATGTTGAAATTAAATGGCCTAATGATATTTTAATTGATGGTAAAAAAGTTTCTGGAATATTAACAGAAGCTATTGCAAAGCTTAATTCTATAAATTACATTGTAATTGGTGTAGGAATAGATGTTAACTTTGATAATGAAGATATGTCTGATGAATTAAAAGAGTTAACCATTTCACTAAGTAAAGCAGCAGGCAAAAAGATTGAAGAAGTAAATGTTATTAAAAGATTTTTAATAGAATTTGAAAAAATATTTATTGATTTTGAAGAAGAGAAATATGAAGATATTCTAAAAGAATGGAGAAAACAATCTTTTTCAATAGGAAAATATGTAAGAATAAAACAGCTATTTGGAAATAACTTTGATGGATACATTATTGGTATTAATAAAGAAGGTGCACTCATTGTTGAAAAAGCTGATGGCACCTTAGAAAAAGTAATTTCAGGGGAATTTGATATTATTAATGATTAAATAAAAATTCCCTACATTTATCTTCATTAGAAACTAAATCAGTTAGTTCTTTAAATGAAGAATTAATTTTTTTATATAAATCATCTAGTTCAATAGATTTTGAATCATTAGTTGAGAGATCAAAGCGTATTGTTGTTGATGCTCCAGGCATCGATACTGCAGGAATAGTTATTATCCCCTCTTTCTTTAATAAAATCATAGCAAAGATGAAAGATAAATCCTTATTTGAAATATCAAAATCATTAATAAAATTATCTAATTCCTTTTTTAAACCATTTTCATCAATCATAACACCAGTTGGTGTTGCTTTAAACATAGAATATTTATTTTCTAAAATTTTTAAAAGTTCATCTTTTCTAGAAATAGCATTTATTAAATTATCCCCTGTATAATCTTTCAATCCATTAACCATTGCAATAATTGACGGCGGTTGAGCTTCTAACCCAAATTCATTAGCTTTAGCTTTAATTTTATTTATCAAATTTTCTTTACCAGCTATTAATCCTCCTCTTGGACCATTCATTAATTTATCTGTGCTGGTTATAACCAAGTCAGCCCCTAAATCCCAGGCTCTTTTCTGTTTAAAAATACTAGTTCTAAGTCTAGCTCCAGATGCATCATCTACAAGAACTATTATATCCTTTTCTTTAGCAATATTTATAATTTTTAAAAAGATATCCTCAGAAATAACTTTATGATCCATTGTAGAACCAGTTATAACAATTAAGCTAGTATTATCTAAAATTTTAAAATTATCGATATTATCAAATTCTTCATACTGTGCATTAACTAATTTACAACTTCTAGGAATAGAAGGATGAGAAGGTAGTTCTGGAAGAAAATGTATAACATGAGAATTTTCTTTAACAAGGGAAAGAATAGTTGCTAAAATTCCAGAACTAGTACGATTAACTGCAAAAACCTTTTCACCTCCAAGATGAATCTTTCCTTGTTTTTGAAGTTCTTTTTCAAAAATAGCTGGACCTACATAAGTTTCTAGAAGACTTAAATCTTTATCACTAACGATAAACCCACCAGACAATCCAGTTAAATCAAATAAATAATTACGTCCTTTTTTAGAAACAATATCATCAATAATAGCAAAAGCATTTTCTCTTTTTTTAATTTCATCTTCTGAACTATAAATCAACATCATATCTAAAAAAAAGGTTTAAAAAATTATTCAACAAAATTTAATTTAAAATCGTTTTCAAAAGACCCTACAATAACCCTTAATTGTTTATCATCAATTGGTAAAGAAATAAAATCTTCACCTTTATTATATGAATATTCAGCATCACTAATATTTCCTTCAGGTGATGTATACAGAATAATACTATCCCCTTCTTTTTCAGGATCTTTAGTGGGTAAAAATATCTCTACAGATACTGCTAATTGGTCAAAAAATTTATTTTTTTCATTTTCATCTTTATTAACTTTTTTAAATTTTGTAATCCTTGATTTTAATTTTTTCTCAGCAACTGCATCTAAATCTTTAGCCATAATAATACACTCCTATTAATATTAAATTAATAAATAAAATTAATAAATAAAATTATTTGTTTATTATTATAAAAAATTAAATTTTAAGATATATAAATATTGTGTCTTGTTTTTTAAAAAAATAAAAATCAAAATTATTTAAAATAGGATTTATAAGTTTCTAGATAAAACAATAGACTTTATAGGTTTCTAGATAATAATTATTAATTTTAAGGATAAATTATTTATATAAACTATTCCCATTAGAATCCATTCCAACGATCAAAGGACCAAAAGAATTTATCTTTAGATTCCAAATTGCTTCAGGCATTCCTAAATCAAGCCATTCAACATTTTCTATTTTTTCAATAGCATCAACATATAATGCAGCACAACCACCCGTAGCTACTAAATAAACAGCATTATTTCTTATTAGTGCATTTAAAACAGATTCATCCATCCCCCCTTTACCAACTACAACTTTTACACCTTTATCTATTACATCTGATTGATAAGGATTCATCCTCATTGATGTAGTTGGGCCAATAGCTACCATTTTATAATCAGGTTTTTCTTCTGTTCCTTCATTTTTTATTATAGGGCCTGCATGAAAAATAGCTGCACCTTCTAAATCATAAGGTGATCCTTCTTCTAATATTCTTTTATGTGCCTGATCTCTTGCAGTTAAAATATTTCCAGATAAGTAAACAACATCTCCTGCTTTTAAATTACTAATATTATGATTAATTGGAACATCTAAATTTATCATTCATTCACCTAACTCTTAATAAATATAATAATATATTAACTTTTAATTAAATAAGTTTAGTGTAAAAGTTAAAATTCCAACTGATAAATTATTTCAACTATAAACTCATTTTACAGCTAATTTTATTTCATAAACTATACTAAAAATTACAATACTACAGAAGATATGATAAATAGAAATATTTATGATAAGAAATTAATAAACCATTTCTAAAAACAAAATAATCCATTTAAAAATTAAACAAGAAAATAAATCATTTATATGATTAACTATTTTTTAATGTAATATAATAATATATATTATAGTAAATGATAATTTTATATTTTAATATTATCAAAAATAATTATATAAAGTATGTGAAAATTGTGGAGTAAACCAGTATGTCAAGTATGAGTAGTGTTGCAGGGTTATCAAAATATATTAAAACTTTACCAAAAACAAAAATTAGTATAATAAATATTATTGTTGTTAGTTTTTTAATAGGAGTAATATTTTATTTAATAAACCCAATTTATGAAATGGGCATTTTAGAGAAAATTATTTATGGAGGGACTTTTGGATTTTGGATTCTAGGAATAAGCTCAATTATGAGTGGTGGTATGAATCAACAATGGGTAAACTCCCTAAATGGAATAAACTTAAAAACAAAACATTCAATGTTTTTATCATTTCTTTCAATGCTAACTGTTGGTTTTGTAATATTGCTTGGAGCTATTTTATCTAATATTTTAAACATTGATTTAACTTTAAATAGTATCATATTTGGATGTGTACTTAGTTTTGCATTTAATATTATTGTTTTGTGGAGTACATCATCAATTGGTTTTACTAAATCAGTAATAGTTGGTGGAATTCAACCATTATTAATATTAACCCTACTTGTTATAATATCTTTCTTTTCAAATGCAGAAAACCAACTTTATTTTGGAATAACTCCACTATTTTTAAAAGCAATAATAGGGAGTATAATATTTGCAATATTCATATATTCCTTTATATCTGTTGTAGAATCTCCAATGAAAAAAAATTTAGGAATAGGAGTTCTTGATTTATTAAGTTTATTTATAGCTCATATGAATGAAGGTTCCAGCTCTCTTGAAGGTTTATTTGAAAATATGGGCGAAACAGTTGAAACAATAGTAAGTTATGTTAGCTTTAAAAGAGATGATGAAATTAAATCATTATTCGTTAGTCCTTTTGTTCATCCAGGACCACTTGGTAATATAGGTGGATCAAATTTGCCAACATTACTTGCAAATAAGTTTGACAATTTTACAATGATTGCTCATGGTCCTTCAACACATGATTTTAATCCTGTTTCTACAAAAGAAATCAATAAAATAGAAGAAGCAATAAAAAACAATCTAGATAATATAGAATATTCTAACATAGCTAGTGAATTCAAAAGATATAATGAAAAGAAATCAAATGTAGGGGTTCAATTTTTTAATAAAGGAATGATTTTACTTAGTACTTTTGCACCATATGGAAGTGATGATATTGAATTTGGTGTTGGATTAACAATGATAGCACATAGTCAAAAAAGATGTAATGTAGAAGATGCTATTGTTGTTGATTGCCATAATTCATTTACAGAAGAAAGCGGACAATTATTACCTGGAAATCCTGAAGTTTTTGAATCTATTGATGCGATTAAAAAAATAGAAGTTAATTCAAAAGAATCAGTGATTAAAGTTGGTTGTTGTGAAGACTTGATGGATGGTTTAGATAAAACTTCAGGTGTTGGAGACAGTGGAATAAAAACTATGATTATTGAAGTAAATAATCAAAGAACTGCATATGTTCTTTTTGATTCAAACAATATGGAAATTGGATTTAGACAAGAAATCATGGATGCAGTTGAAGATTTAGATATCGATGAAATAGAAGTTATGACAACAGATACTCATTCTGTTAATACTTTATCAAGAGGTTATAATCCTATAGGAACTCAAAAAAGAAAAGAGATTATTGAATATATTAAAAAGACTATAAAAATAGCTATTGATGATTTAGAAGAAGTTGAAGTTGGAACAAAAACAGAAAGATTATATCTTAAAACTTTTGGACCAAATAATTCAACTGAATTAATTTCTACAATAAGTTCAATTGTAGCTGTAAGTAAAATTATGGCTCCTATATTATTTTTAGCAGCATTAATTATAACAATAATTTGGATATTTTATTAAAAATTAATAATTTTTGAATTCAATAATATTATTGAAATTCTTAAATTAATTATAAAAAGTTATTTTAAATAATTAAATAATAATGTATATAACATAAACCATGCAAAAATAAATGGAACAATTCCATTCCATAACCAAGCAGAAAATCCTTCAACTTCCTCCTTGTAAAGTTTTTGACAAATTTGACCTGCAATATAAATTAAAAAAATAGCTATTACTGCTGGTATAAGTTCATTTTTAATTCCAAACCATCCAAGAGATAAGCCTGTTGATAATATTGATGCAATCAAAGCAAAAATTAAGTGAATTCCTGTAACTTTAATATTAGTATCCATATGATTCCTCCAAAATTAATAATAAAATAGAATTTAAGTATATTATAATTTATATTAAATTTATCATATTTATAGTTATAATCAATGAAATATTAATAGGTGTAAAAATGAAAGCAATGTCTAATGTAGACATATATACAATCTGTAATGAATTAAACAATTTTTTAGTAGGTGCTCGTGTTGATAAATCTTTTCAACCAAATAAAGATGCTGTCGTTATGAGATTTCACGTAGCTGGAACTGGAAGAATTGATGTAGTGTTTCAAGCAGGAGTTAGAGCGCATATAAGCCAATATCCCCTTGAAAATCCAAAGACACCACCTTCATTTCCAATGCTCCTTAGAAAAAGATTAAAAGGAGCTAATGTTTTAAGTATAAAACAACACAATTTTGATCGAGTTATTGAATTAAAATTTAAAAAAGAAAAAATATACACAATAATAGTTGAATTATTTGATAAAGGGAACATCATTCTTTTAGATGAAGAAAACAATATTATACTTCCTTTAAAAAGAAAACAGCTAAGTGATAGAGATATAAGTTCTAAAAAAGAATATGTTTATCCATCAGAACAAGGAATAAATCCTATTAAAATGACAAAAGAGGATTTAAAAGAAGTTTTTAAATCATCAGATAGAGATCTTGTTAGAACTTTAGCAGGAAATGGATTGGGAAGTTTATATGCTGAAGAAGTTATACTAAAAAGTGAAAATATTAACAAAGAAAAACTAGCTAAAGATTTATCAGAAGAAGAATTTGAAAAAATTTATAATAGCTTTGTAGAAGTTTTTACACCATTAAAAGAAGAAAAATTTAATCCCCAAATTGTAAAAGGTAAAAAAGAAGATTTTGTACCTATTGATTTAATACAATATGAAAAGCTTGAAAAAAAATATTATGATACTTTTAATGAAGCCTGTGATGAATTTTACTCTAAAAAAGTAAATAAAGATATTAAAGGAGTTAAAGAAAATTTATGGAATAAAAAAGTAAAAAAGTTTTCTAAAAGACTTAAACTACAAAAAGAGACATTAAAAGGATTTGGAGATACCATCGAAACATGTCAAAAAAAAGGAGAAATAATATTTTCTAACTATACATTAATCGAAAATATAATTAATGTAATTTTAAATGCACGAGATAAAAATTATTCTTGGAATGAAATATCAAGAACATTAAAAAAAGCTAAAAAAGATGGTATTGCTGATGCTCAAATTTTTGAATCAATGGACAAATTAGGTAAAACAGTTTTAAATATAGATAATTATATAATAGCTATTGATCCTTTAAAAACAATTCCAGAAAATGCTGAAGATTATTATGAAAAATCTAAAAAAGCAAAAAAGAAAATTAAAGGAGCAGAAATAGCTATTAAAAATACTGAGAAACAATTAGAAGATATTAAAAATAAAAAAGAACTTGAAATGGAAAAAGTATCTCTTCCAAAAAAACGAGAAAAAAAAGATTTAAAATGGTATGAAAAATTAAGATGGTTTGTAAGCTCTGATCGTATATTAGTTATTTCAGGACGTGACACAAATACAAATGAAATGCTTGTTAAAAAATACTTAGAAAAAGATGATATTTATCTACATGCAGATATACATGGTGCAAGTTCTGTAGCAATAAAATTAGGTAAACATTCATTAAATGATGAATTGCTTAAAGAATCTGCTATTTTTGCAGCATCATTTTCAACTGCTTGGTCAAAATCTTACACAACGCAGGATGTATTTTGGGTTCATTCAGACCAAGTTTCAAAAACACCTGAACCTGGAGAATATTTACCTAAAGGATCATTTGTAATAAGAGGAAATAGAAATTATATACGAAGTGCTAAATTACAAATAGCTATTGGAATAGTAAATTATGAAGGTAAACGTATTATGGCTGGACCAATTGACGCAGTTGAAAAACATAGTGAAAATTATGTAGTTCTAAAACCAGGTTATACAAAAAAAGAAGCAATAGCTAAACAAATACTATCTTTAATAAATGAAGATGATTTGATAACACTTGATGATATTGTAAGAGTATTACCTACAGGAAAATGCGATATTGATGAAGAATATTATGAAAAAAAAAGATTTAAAAATTAATCTGAATATTCTGATGAATCATATTTAAAGTATTCACCAGGATTTAAAATCAATACATCAATACTTGGATCTAATTGTTTTACATAATTAGAATATACAGATGGATTTTGTTCAATAACTGGAAAAGTATCATAATGCATAGGAATAGCTACTTTTGGAGAAAACCATCTTGTAGCTAAAGCTCCTTCAAATGGACCCATTGTAAATTTATCTCCTATAGGAACCATAACAATATCAGGTTTATATATCTCCCCAATAATAGTTTCCATATCTCTAAATAAACCTGTGTCTCCACAATGGAATATTTTTATTCCATCTTCAAGAGTAAATAAAAAACTACCTGCACTGCCACCAGGAAGACAATCCTCAACAAAATCAATATCAGAAGAATGCAATGCATTTAACATTGTAATTTTTATGTCTCTAAAAATAATAGATCCTCCAATATTCATACTGACATTTTCAATTCCTTGATTAGATAAATATAATGCAATTTCATGATTAGCTACAACAGGAACAGATTTAGAATTAGATATTTCCATAGCATCACCAAAGTGATCAACATGTCCATGAGTAACACAAATTAAATCAGGATCTAATTCTTCAACAGGAGTTTGACATGCGGGATTATTACTTATAAATGGATCTATCAATATTTTCACATTATCATCTGTAATTATTTCAAAAGCAGAGTGGCCTAACCATCTAATTTCCATTTTAATCACCTCTATGAATTTAATATTTTTTTATCAATATCTTTAGCTAAATTCCATGATTTTTCAAAAATTTCTTTAATTTCAGAAATTTCAGAATTTTGATAAATAGCCCCATATTCCCCTTTTTCTTGAGTTAACTCATCTGTCATTATTAAAGCAGAATTATCTGTAACTAAATTAGTAATATCTACTTTAGGCAATGTTTTAATATGGACTTTTTGACTTAAAAGAGAAGATAATAATAAAACATAAGAAGTATTAGAAATATCAAATTCTTCAATTATAATCCTTGAATTTTTTGTTGGAACATATGATAAAAATCTATCATTTAAATTATTTAAATTAGGGATTTCTAACATAATGTCATTTTTTGAATTAATAGCTAAATCTTCAAAAGCCTCTTTAGAAGCAACATTACCTTTATTTGAAACAATAAAACTCTTAAGGATCTTAGGTATTGGTAAAGATTCAGGATCATTAATATCAATTTCAATATTTCTTGATTTTAATCCCTCTTCAAAGCTATTTTCGATAGATTGATCTTCTAAATCAAAATTCAAAGCTTTTTTAATATCATCAGTTTTATCAAGACTATTTTTAAAACCTACTTCTTCTTCAAAAAGATTATTGGATCTTTTCTTGGGTTTCCTAGTAACTAAGACAGGTTTTTCATAATTAGGTGTGAAAACTAATTTATTATCTTCAAAAGAAGGAGTTTCTTTATAATCTTTTACATCCAATACACCATTAGATTCATTATCAAGAGATTCTATATTTTCATCATTAAATTTAGGATTTTTAATACTATTTTTTATTTTAGAATATTTTTTATTTTTAGGGTTTTTCAAAGTAGAATTTTCTCTTTGATAACTTTCTGTATTTTCATTGAAAATAGAATTATTTAACTGATTCAAGTCAACAAATTCATTTATTAATAAAACTAAACCAAATATAGCCATAATAAACCCTAATACTAAAATAAAATCTATTAAATTAAAAACTATACTTTGATATATTACAAATATCCCAATGGATATAATTATTATCCCAGAAACTATTTTAAATGTATTATTCATATTTCCACCCAATCTAAAATATGATTCAAATCAATAAATCTAATTAAAATCTATCTATCAAATAATATTATGATATAATTATATATAATTTATTAATGACTTTATTTATAAATTTAATGTTTTTTTTAACGATTTTGTACAATTTAAGAGAATATTTTTTAAATTAGAATAAATACATAATAATACTTTTTCACAGTTTAGTAATATTAATATGATAATAAAAATAACTATTAATTGGTGTTATAAATGGATGAATTAATAAAATTAAAAAATGAAAATTCCGGACAAGGAGCAGCAGAATATATATTATTATTTGGAGGAGTAATAGTGATTGCAATAGCAGCATTATATATTTATAATGCTTATTTTAAAAACAGTAGTTCTGGTTTAAATGCAAGTAGTGATGTACAAAAAGTTAGAGATGTAATGAATTATAGTAAGATACCATGAAAATAATAAAAGAACGTTCTGGTCAAAGTAGTGCAGAGTTTATTTTATTAATTGGTGGAGTAATTGTAATTGTTTTATTAATAGGAACTTATATTTCTGATATTAATAAATCAATTAGTAATGAATTAAAAAAGTTATTAGAAACACAAAAAGAATATTTATTAAATAAAGTTTAATAGATAGGGGTTTCCCTATCAATTATTTACTTATAATTTTTCCTAAAACATTTTTCCAAGATTGAGATTTAATATTATCAAGATTCATAGAAGTTCTAGTAACAGAAATAATTTTCACAGGACAGATCTTTTCACAAGCACCACATAAAATACAGAATTCTTCATCAATAGAAGCTTTTCCATCAACCATAGAAATTGCATTACATGGACACACATCAACACAAGCTTGACAAGATTCCCCTTTACACTCTTTTTCAGACTCATCAATAATTATTGTGCCTTTAAATGGTTTAATTGTTTTTGGAGCATCAGTTGGGCAAACATTTTCACACCAACTACAATTTACACAAAGATCATCATTTAAAAGAATCTCACCATCAACATTAACAGTAGGGATAAATTCACTTTCCATACAAGTAGCACAAATAATTTGAATAGCATCTTCTGGACAAACTTTCTGACAAATCTTACAATACATACATTTAGTATCATCAATTTCTATTGCACTAGCAGTATATTCATCATTTTCTTCAGCTTTAATAGTAATTGCACCAGAAGGACACATATCTTCACAAAAATGACAGCTAATACATTTATCAACAAATGTTCTTGTTTCTCCTCGAACTAATTCTTTTAATTCAGGTAAATTTCTTTTCATATTAATTGCATCTTGAGGACATGATATTTCACATTTACCACAATATATACAATCATCTTCATTAATATTTGTACCACAATCCCATTTAGGATAATTATCTATATTTCTAATATTTTCCCCATTTATTTCGAAATCTAAAGCATCAAAAGGACATGAAGACGCACATAATCCACATAAAACACATTTATCCCCATTAATCTTAATTAAATCTTTTTCTAATAATCCTCGCGCAACAGGTAAAACAGGACCTAATTTTAAAGCAGAAGTTGGACAAATATCTGTACAAATCCCACAACCAACACATTTTTCATTATTATGAGTCAATTCTCTTTTTTCATTTCCATCTCTTAGAACAGAAGCCATTAAATCACTTTCCTCTTATAATAAGACATATAAAATAATATTTAATATAATATATTCATATGCCAAAATATTCATCTCATTTATTATTTATTACGAAATGAATATATAAACATAACGATTTAGCAATGAATTAATCACTATTAATAATATGACCTTTTTTATTTATTTCACCTTTACGAATACGAGTCGATGAAATAGGTGTGCCATCATCAGCTAAAACAAAACTAACAACAATTATATCTAATTGATGCATGTTTTTTTTATTTCGTATTTCATTAATTTTTATAGCTGTTGGTTCTGTTTCTTTACTAACAACAATAGCTTCAAAATCTTCTTCATGAATTGTTGTTCCATATGGATCATCTAATCGCATAACATGGAATTTATTTTCTTTGTTTTTAAAAAAAGTTTTTAAGTTAGATATTCTTTCTTTACACGGATCTATATCTCCTTTTAATCCTCCAAAATCATCAGAAGTTACACCAATTTCAATTTGTTCTCCTAATTCAAAAGCAGTGTCTAATAATTTTTTATGACCTTCGTGAAATTTATCAAAAGTCCCTCCTACAGCTAATTTTTTATATTTAGTATTATTCATGTTTTAAATCCAAAAGTAGATAATAAATAATTATTTGAAATTATATTTATCATTAATATTATAAAAAATTAGTTGTAATAAAACAAAAAAAAGAAAAAAAGAAAGAATTAATTAATTAGAAACTAATAGACACATATTTTCCTTTTAAAGAGTAGTTATAATTATTCCAATTAACTACACTACCTAAGGAATTTCTTTGACTAGAAGAATCTGCAACAACCCAAGTATCACCGATTAATATTTGTGCCCAAACATGCCCAGTAGAAAATGTTGAAAATCTACAATTTCCATGAACATATCTTGCAGGAAGTCCAGCTGCTCTTGCAAGTGCAATAACTAAATGACTTCCATCAACACAATTACCATATCCTCTGTTTAATGTCCCAACTGCACCAAATTTAGTATCATAATAGAATGAATATGCAATTTGATCTCTTGCAAAATTGAATATTGCTGTTGCTTTAGCTAGATCATTAGTTAATCCTGCAGTTAGTTCAGCTGCTTTAGCTTGAATAGCTGGATCATTAACTTGACAATTAGTAGTAGCTTGCAAATATGGACTTAAATCTGAAATAGTATTAACATCATTTAAAGGGCTACTTGGAACTGTAACTTCTAATGATTTAATTGAAACATATGCTGGTAAAACAGAATTTTCCCCATAGAAAGAAACAATTCTAGCAAAAGCATATACTAAACCATCAAAGCTTATTTGACCTAAGGCAGAATCCATGAATCCTGGAGCTTGTTTATTTGAAGACATTAAATTTATAATATTTAATGCTAAAGATAAATAATCTGCTGTATATAAATCACCTAAATTAGAAGCTTTATTATAATCAGCAGGGCCACTAACAACTAATGAATTAATTTCACCGAAATTACCTTCATTAATATTTTTAGTAGTCACAGAAAGTAAATATAAAAATTCACCAATAGAATAAGAGTTTCCATTTATAGTGACAGAAGAAGGTAATTCTTGGTTATTTATAATATAATTTTTAACATCAGTTGCAGTAGCAATAATACTATTAAAATCTATTGGGTTTAATATTTTAACAGTAGTTTGCCCATTGTTTTCAGGATATTTTGAACTATTAATTAATGAATAAACAATAAGATATTCTCCAGGGTTTAAATTCAAATTAATAGATGCTATACCTTGGTTATTTGTTTTTCTAATGTAATCTACATTATTTACATTAAATTTAATGGTCTCATTTGAAATAGGATTCCCATAAGCATCAGTTAATAAAGCATTAAAACTTTCTCCAGCTTTAAAAGAATCTGGATAACTAGTGAAAATAGTTCCATTTACTAATAAAGTGTTTTGACCCTGTTTAGCAGTGAAAACAAGATCATCGGCTAAATTATAATTTACTGTATAATAACCTACATTCAAAGATATTTTTAAAGATGCTATACCTAATGCATTGGTTGTTCTAGTATAACTAACACCATTTATTGTGAAAACAATATTTTTATTAGCAATAGGATTACCATTCTTTGTCAATAAAACATCAAATGTTGAGTCATCCTCAGGTAACATAACAAGATTATGTCCTTTTAAATTTAAAGTTTGTTTTTTAATGGTTATATTATTATTACCCTTATTATAATCAAAACTATTCGGACTTGAATAGGAATAAGCTATTTCATATGTACCTGGGTATAAACTTATAAGAATACTTGCAATACCACTTTGATTAGTATTTCTATTATAAATTACATTATTTATTACAAAAGAAATAGTTTTATTTATTAAAGGATTTCCATTTAAATCTAATAATTTAACATTGAAATGAGACCCATCATCATAAACCATTTCCATATTATTTCCTGTTAAACTAGAAGTACTATTAATAATTTTAATAATATTTTCTCCTTTAACAGAAGAATAACCTGAATCACCATCAAATCCATAGTTAATTGAATATTCTCCAACAGGTAAGTCTAATAATAGTGATGCAACACCTTTTTTATCAGTACTTACATAATATTTGTTATTATTTAATTGGAAATAAACTGGTAAATCAACAATAGGATTCCCGTTATTATCTTTAAAAATGATACTATAATTATTAGCTGATTGATATACTACAGTTAAATCTGATGCATCAATAACAGTTTCTACCATCAAAACAGTGACTTTGTTAGACATCATGAGTTTATCAATAGGATGCATAACAGTCAATATATATTCACCAGGGAATAGATTAATAGATAACTTTACAATACCGTTTCCATCTGTAGTTCTAGTATAAAAAACACCATTAATATTCATAGTAACATCAGTATTAACTAAACGATTACCATTATTATCTACTATAGTAGCATAATAATGAGTACCATTCCTATAATGTTTAACAATATTTTTTCCTTCAACAGTAGGTAAAACACTCACCTTATTTGACATTGTTAAACCTGTAATAGGATGAATAACAGTTAAGATATATTCATTCGGAAATAAATTTATAGATAATTTTACAACACCGTTCCCATCTGTAGTTCTAGTATAAAAAACACCATTAATATTCATAGTTACATTAGTATTAGCTAAAGGATTACCATTACCATCGTAAATAGTAGCATAATAATAAGTATCATTTAAGTAATATTTAGTGATGTTTTTACCACTAATAGTTGATAGAACAGATATTAAATTGTTAACAGTGAAAGAAGAGTATTCTTCATCACCATCAAATGAAGCAGATATAGTATAGCTACCAGGAATTAAATTGATATTCATTTTTGCAATTCCATTCTCATCAGTAACTCTATTATAAATTCCTCCATTGACTTTGAAATAAACTGTTTTATTAACTAACGGATTATTATTACTATCTTTAAGTTCAATTACATATGGAGTATCATTTTTATAATACTTAGTAATATCTTTTGAATCAATAGTTGTATTTTTTTTATCTGAATTTACTGAGTTGTAAATTTCAAGACTAATCTCCTCATTATAATCAACATTATTATCTATTTCATCTGAATCTAGTGAATTATAACTTTCAGGATTAATCTTTTCATTAAATTTAACATTGTTTAAATCAATTACTGGAAATTGATTTTGATCTTCTGAAAAAACATTAATTTCTTTATTATTATTATTTATTGAATATTTACTATCCTCATTGTTCCCAGAATAATCAATATTGGATATAGAATTTTGATTATCTTCATTAATATTTTCTGAGTCAGTTATAGGGATAGAATCATTGTTGGGGACTTCAAAATTCTCATAAGATGATAATTCAATACCATCTTGGGAGAAATTTTCATTTTCCCCATTATAATCATTAGTTAAGTCATCAGCATAACATGCACTTACTGAAATAAAAAATAAGCATATTATACTTATAAATAATGTTTTTTTTACAATCGAAATTTTTCCACCTCTTGCTCATTACAAATTCAAAAATAATGTTTTCATAATGAGTAAAAGTATTTTCAATTTAATCTTATATAAATATTTTCCATTGTTTAAAAATAATAAAACAGATTTAAATCAATTAATTTTACTAAAATAGACTAAAATCCAATAGAAAAAGATATAATATTAATAAATATATTGAAAAAAAGCATAAAAAGAAGTTAAGTCTTAGAAAGATTTTAAAAATATATGAAGTTAATAAAATGATATTATCTATATTATTATTTAGTAATAACACTAAAACCTAGTTACATTCTCCTAAAATATTATTTAAAATATTTATTGTATGGATTTAAAAAATTAAATCATAATAAAATAAACGATATCAAAATAAACGATTGATCATTATTTTAATAAAAAAATAAAAAAAATAAAAAAAATGCCTTTTTTTAAAAATTAATTTAAAAATGAAACAAATACATCTTTAAAGTAAATATATTTATAAAATTTAATAAGAAATATTAAACATAAAATGATTTTTGAAAAAAATATTATTAAAAAAAATCCATTAATAGCTGATATTAGAATAGGATTACTTTACCCCAATATATATAAAACTGCTATGTCATCACTTGGATTCCAATTAATTTATAATTTTATTAATGAAAGAAATGATTCATGGTGTGAGAGGATAATTTATCCATATAGTCGTAGTATAGAATCAAATAGCCCTATAAAAGATTTTAACATAATCAGTTTTTCCCTACAATACGAAGAAGATTATTTTAATGTTCTTAAAATGATGAAAGAAGGAAATATTCCTTTAAAAAGAGATCAAAGAAAAAGTACCCATCCCTTAATTATTGCAGGAGGTCCATGTGCAAGTTCTAATCCATTACCTCTTTCGGAATATGTTGATTTATTTATGATAGGTGATGGAGAAGTTATAATGAATAAATTTTTAGATTTATATAAAACATTAGATAATCCTAAAGAAGACATAAATGAATTTTCAAAAATAGATGGGATTTATGTTTCAAAACTTAATAATTATACAAAAATTGCTAGAGTTAATAATTTAAATAAATCATATCATAATATTTATCCTTTTATTGTAGAAACTAAAAATGAAGATTTTGAACCTGTTTTTAATAATACAATATTATTGAATGTTTCAAGAGGATGTACTAGAGGATGTAGATTTTGTATGTCTACTTATCTTTATAGGCCTATAATAGAAACAAGTGTTGAAAAATTAATTGAAATAGCTGAAAGTTCTAGAAAAAATAGTGGAATTAACAAAATAACTTTAATTGGTGCTGCAGTTGGAGATTATTCAAAAATAGATGAATTATTAAAGGAATTAAAAAAAAGGAAATTTGAAGTATCCTCTCCTTCTTTTAGATTAGAATCATTAAATAAAAAAACACTTAAAAATTTAAAAGACAGTGGCCTTAAGACTTTAACAATAGCTCCTGAATCAATTTACAGTCTAAGAAAATCTATAAATAAAGATATAAGTAATGAGTTTATTGAAGAAGTTATTAAAAATGCAATGAATTTAGGTTTAAAAATAAAACTCTATTTTTTAATAGGATTACCTAATGAAACAAAAAAAGATATTGAAGAACTTTCAAATTATATTAAATATTTAAATAAAATAGGTGGAAAAAATTCTATGTCTTTTAGTATTAACCCAACAATTCCAAAACCTCATACTCCATTACAATGGGATATATATAATATAAAAGATATAAAATCAAAAATTAAAATTCTTAAATCAAATACTAAAAATATTAATATTAAATTTGCTAGTGGAAAAATGGGATTAATACAATATGTTTTATCTTGTGGGGGAAAAGAAATAGGTGAATTATTAGAGAAGTCTCTAAGTGAAAAGATTTCAATAAAAGAATGGGAGAATAATATACCTAGTTATAATTATAATACTTCCCTACCATGGGATAAAATAGATATTGGCTTAAATAAAAATTTTTTAAAATTAGAACGTGAAAAAATTGATTTGGGTGAAGTTACGCCTTGGTGTGTTACAAATAAATGTTATGAATGTGGATCTTGTATAAAATAAAAAGTTTGTGTAAATTATGGTTAAATTTGCAAATAGAGTAAAATCAATTGAATTATCTCAAATTAGAAAAATGTTTGAAATTAAAAATGAAAAATCTATTAATTTAGGAATTGGTGAACCTGATTTTAATGTTCCTGAAAATATAAAAATAGCTATGAAAAATGCAATAGATAATAATTTTTCTCATTATACTCCCAATAAAGGGTTTTTAGATTTAAGAGAAGAAATAGCTAAAAAATTTCAAAAAGAAAATAATATTAAAACAAATCCAGAAAACATTATAGTAAGTTCTGGTGCAAGTGAAGCATTATATTTATGTAGTCAAAGTTTGTTTAATAAAGATGATGAAGTAATTATCCCAAATCCAGGATTTTTATCTTACGAAGCTTGTGTTAAATTATCAGAAGCCAAACCTATTCCAATTGATTGTAAAATAGAAAATAATTTTAAATTAAAAGCTGAAGATTTAGAAAATAAAATTAGTAAAAATACAAAAGCTTTAATATTGAATTCACCTTCAAATCCAACAGGAGCTATTATAGATAAAGAAGATATAAAAGCTATTGCTGATTTATCTATTGATTATAATTTTATGGTTATTTCTGATGAAATTTATGAAAAAATTATCTATGAAAAAAAACATTATTCAGTAGGAGAATATAGTGATAATGTAATAACCATCAATGGTTTTTCAAAAACATATGCTATGACAGGTCATAGAATAGCTTACTTAACTGGAAATGAAGATATTATAGAAGAATTATTAAAAGTTCATCAATATTGTATCGCTTGTGCAAATTCTGTTGCACAAAAAGGAGCTTATGAAGCATTAACTGGTAGTCAAAAATCCGTTTTTAATATGGTTAAAGAATTTAAAAGAAGAAGAGATTTGATGATTGATAGTTTAAATGATATGAATTATAAATGTGTTAAATCAGAAGGTGCCTTTTATGCATTCCCTAAAATAGAAAATTCAGAAGATTTTGTTTTAAAAGCAGCAAAAGCTGGAGTTATAACTGTTCCTGGAATTGCATTTGGTTCTTTAGGTAACGACCATGTTAGAATGTCATTTGCAAACTCATATGAAAATATTGAAAAATCTATGGATATTTTAAGAAAAATTTAAAAAAATGAAAAATGAAGAAAGATTAAAAGAAGGAAAAAAAGCTGCTTTAATTGGAATAATTGGAAATATATTTTTAACATTTTTTAATATTGCTGTTGGAATAATTTCAGGAAGTTATGCATTAATATCAGAAGGATTACACACCTTTTCAGATATAATTACATCAGTAATATCTTATATAGGTTTTAGAATTGGACAAAGGCCTGCAGATAAAGAACACCCCTTTGGACATGGAAGATCCGAAGCAATAGCTGGATTAATAATTGTCTTATTTTTAGCTATGGTATCATATGAAATCTTAACTGGAGCTATAGATAAAATTTTAAACTACGAAGACATAATAACTCCAAATTATTTAGCAGCTATTATGGCTTTTATTGGAATAATTATTAACACACTAACTAGTAGATACATAATATCTCTTGGAAAAAAAATCAATAGTCCAGCAATTGTTGCAGATGGAAACCATCAAAAGGTTGATATTTACTCATCAATAGCTATTTTAGCTAGTGTTATAATTTCTCAATTAGGATTTCCTATATTTGATCCAATAGTTGGATTTATAATAGGTATTTTAATTTTAAAAACTGCTTTTGAAGTAGGTATTGAAAATGTTAATAATATTATGGGAAAAGTTTCTTCAAAAGAATTAATTAATGAAATAAAATCTTCTGCCCTTTCTGTAAATCATGTTTTAGGTGTTCATAATATAAAAGTAGATTATTTTGGAACATATGCTATTGTATCTCTACATATTGATCTTGATTCAAAATTAACTTTAGTTGAATCCCATGAAATTGTTCATAATGTGCAAAACAATGTATCAGAAGAAATAGCTATTGTTAAATCTGTAACTGTACATGCTTGTCCATATGGAGAAATTTATAATCATAAACAAGAAATCGATATTTAAAAATAAACGCCGGGAACGGGATTTGAACCCGTGTGATCCAAGGGATCATCGGATTAGCAGTCCGACGCCGTACCAGGCTGGGCCATCCCGACAATAGATAATAAACATGTTATAAATCACTATCTTTAATTTGTAAAAACATGCTTATAAAGATATTGATATGAATAATATTTTTAAATGGCATGCTTAAGAGTGGACTAGTCTCGAAAAAAAGAGTTATCTGAAAAAAACAACTCCATTCCGTTATTCTACAAGCATTAATTGTAATTAGTAGAGCTGCTCCCTTCCGGGCCTGACACATTCCTAAAACAAAGATAATTTCCAGTTACCCTACAGTAAAAGTATTATCACCATTAATCCTGTAGGACGAAACTTCTATGTTGCTTTTCCAGGCTCATAATCCTCTTGAAAAGCCGCCTCTTAAACTTCAACTGCATCAAAGGGGATGTATGCTAACAGAGGACCCCTAACCCTCCAGTCTAGCCAAAATAAATATATGTTTTAATATTATATAAACCTTTTTAAAAATAATATTATGAAATAGCTTTTAAAATATCCCCATCTGATATTATACCTATCAAATTACCATTTTCAACAACAGGTAATTGGTTTAAAATATTATTTTCTTGGGCACCATCTTTCATAATTTTAATAGCTTCATCTAAAGTTTTATCAGAACTAACAGAAACGACATTCTTAACCATAACTTTATTTACTTGAGTTCCTAATTCATACTTATCTAAAATTAAATTATGACCCAAATCTGTAGCTGTAATAATACCTACCATCTTATCATTTTCCATAACAGGCATTGCACTAACTTTTTTTTTCATTAATTTTTCAAATGCAAAAACTACATCTTCAGATGAATCAACAGTAATTACATCAGTTATCATAACATCTTTAACTTTTTTGCTCAACATCATCCATTCCACCATATTTTTCAGTAATATAAATAATCATATCGTCTACAGTTTTTATAACATCAATATTTTCAATAAGTTTAGAATCATATTTTTCAGACTGATTGATTATATAATCATGAGTTTTTCTTATTGAATCAAAATTATCTAAATAATGTCCCAAAGGACGTTTAGCCCATCTTTCCCTGCCCCTTGAATAAAATCTATTTCTATGCATATTCTCATCATTTAAACATAAACTAAATAAAACAACGTTTTCTTTTTTTAATAAAGTTTGTTTTATAAATCCTGGAACAATATGAACCCCTTCAATAACAATACTTATCCCTTCTTTCAAAGCTCTATCAATTACACCCTCAATACCAACATTGACTGTGTCAACATGATCGATAAATCCAGTTAGAACTTTATCTGGATCACCAGGAGGTAATACTCTCATACCTTTATATGCTGTGAAACTAGATTCATGAATAACTGGACTTAATTCTTTAGATACAATTTTACGCATAACTTCCCTAATCATATCTGTACTAATCATATTTTTAATTGCTAAGCGATTTGCAATCTCAAAAGCAATAGAAGAAGTTCCAACACCAGAAGCACCACCGATTAAAATTATTAAAGGGTCTTTAGAATTTCTAATTTTTCTCCAAGTAACATATTTCTTAGCAATATATGGATCTTCTTTATTAAGTTCGTTTATTACAATTTGAACCAAATCTTCAATAGATATCATAGAGACATTACTTTCTAATAATTTAGATTCAATATATGATGCTAATCTATAAGCTTTATTAGAACCTAAATCTGCTGTAATAAGTGAACGAGCTAGCACACCTTTAGAAAAAGGTTCATTATATTCTTCACCATCAACATCCCCATGTATCATTATCATTGTAAACACTACTTTTTAAAAAAAAATATTAAGAATTTTTATATTCTTAACAATAATTATTAAGTTATGTTTAATAAAATTTTTTATTTGATTCTAACCGAAAAATTAGAATCATAAATCTAGCTATGATATTAATCTAATATGTAGTATTATTTAAAAATTAAAGAAATGATTTCATGAAAAAATTATCCTTCATGAATATTGAATTGATCCTTTGATTTAATCCCAACAAGTGATGCAAATATAGCTATTATACAAGCTATTGTTGAAACTACACAAGCAATTTGTGAACTTAGTATAAGAAGGTGAAAATTACTAGGTACAATAGTTACATTACCCATAACAATTGCAAAAATTACTGTAAGCATACCTAAACTTAAAGACTGACCAATAACTCTAACAGTAGCAACAGAAGCAGATGCTATTGGAGTGTATTTTTTTGGAACAGAACTCATTATTGCATTTGTATTAGGTGAAGAGAATAATCCATAGCCTACACCTTGTAAAAACATAGCAATAACTATTATATATAATGGCAAAGATTTACTTAAGAAACATAGAATAAATAAAGCAATTGTTACAAGACTCATCCCTAAAGCAGCTAATTTTTGAGGGTTAATTTTATCAGATAATCTACCAGCATATGGTGCAATTATTGCCATCATCAATGGAGTTATAATTAAAAAAAATCCTGCTGTTTGAGAATCCATCCCCCTAACATATTGTAGATAATAATTTAGAATATAAGTAATCACAAATGTAGCAAAATAACTAATTAATGATGCAATATTCGATGATAAAAATTTAGAATTTTTAAATAATCCCATATCAAATACAGGATATTTAATTTTAAGTTCCAATATAACAAATAATACAAGTGAAATCACCCCAATAACAGCAAGAATCATTCCTAAAAATTCATTTAAAATACTAAATCCATATATAAAAGAAAAAATACCTATACTAAATAATATTGACCCTTTTTTATCAAATGGTTCATTTTCAGATATTGTTTTCCATTCTCCTTTAATTTTTATTATTGTTATTATTAAAATAAATACAATTAAAGGAATAGCTATAAAGAATACACTTCTCCATCCTAAATTATAGTTTAAAAGACCTCCTAAAACAGGTGCTAAAGATAATCCAATATAAACACCAGCAGTAATGAATCCTACACCTTTACCTCTTTCTTGAGGAGGTAAAGCTTCTACAACTAAAGACATAGAACATACATTTAAAATTGCAGCACCTACACCTTGAAAAGCCCTAAAAAACAACAAGGAATACGAAGAAAAAGATAATGCTACACCAATAGAACCTAATAAAAGTACAAATATTCCAATGATTAAAAATTTTTTAAGTCCAAATTTTTGTGAAATCTTCCCAATAGGTACTGATAAAATAGCTATTGCTAAAAGATATATAGTTGCAACCCAATTTTGAAGTATATTACTCATAAAAAATTCTTTAGAAAATTCAGGTAAAAGTATAGCAGTAACTGATGTAAAAAAAGCTACAGTAAAAGAAATCATCATTGAAACTATTAAAACATAATCTTTTGTTTTTAATTCCACTTAAACACCTTAAAATTATAAAGAAATTATTTCAATAGAGTATTCATTGTTTTCATCAATATTAATTAAAATAGCCCCATTATTCTCTAAAATACCTGGATTTGCAACTATTGTTCCATTAATTTTATCAATAGATTTTGCTTCATGAATATGGCCACACAAATTAATATCAAAGTTGAAATTTTTAATTATATCCAAAATAGCATGACTTCCAACATGATCTCCATTTTCAACTAAATCAGCCTTAGAATTAAATGGTGGTGCATGAGTTAACAATATTTTAATTTTATTGTCATCATTATAAATTTTTTTATTTTCTGAAATTAAATTAGATATATCTTCATATATTTTATCATCTTCAACTTCACCAGGAGTATCAAAAGGAGTAGGATTTGAGCCACCATATCCAAAAATAGCTAAATTTTCATAGACTACAACATTGTTATGTGTGCATAAAGCTCCAGAGTCTTTTATTGCATTACAAACCCCTTCAACATCACAATTACCAGGAATAGCTATAACATTGCAATCATGATTTAATAATTTTTTAATAAAAGTATCAACAAAATCTAATGGCCCAAAATTAGTTATATCCCCTGAAATAATAAGTAAATCAATATCATTATTATTTAAATATTTATTTAGATTTTCATTTTCTCTACTATGTACATCACTAATTTCTAAAATTTTCATAAAAATCACAAAATACTTATTCTTTAAAAAAAGGAGCCATCTCTTTTAATCCTGATTGAACATTAGCTTTATCTCCATAAAAAGCAATAGTTTTATCATCATCAAATTCAATTATAACACCATTATATTCAGCTATTTCCTGAACTCTTTCTTCAGCTAATGGTTTATTAAGATTAATTCTTCCAGAAGACATTCCAGGAGGAGTATTAATTAAGAATTTAGATTTAGAATCTGGCATTTCATATATTTCTTCACCAAGATTAACTCTCTTAAGTTTATCCATCCATTCTTCTAAATAATCATCAGATATATCTTTTGCAATATCTAATAAATAATCTTGAGTTTCCCTAATTGCCATATCAGCTCTTGCTAATTCGTTAATCATATCAGGATGGCTTGTATCTTTTTTATAAAAATTAATAGACGATCTAGCAAGAGCAATATCTTTATTTATATAATTTGGAATTTCATATCCCTTTTTTTTCAAATCTGTTAAAAGATTTACATTAACTAACCAATTTTGCTCTGAAGGTAAGCTCATAGGTGGCCACCTAATATTTTCAAAGTAGTATGGTTAATCTTAGCATCAGCTTCTACCAATTCTTCTTTAATTTCATCTAGTGTTTCATAAGAATCTAGGAAAAGCACATGATGACTGTCAGTACCAGTAATATCAAGTATAGCTATTTCATCATCATCTTTTATTTCTTTTTTATCTATAGTTGCTTTAAATTGTACATAAGGTCCATATTCTTCAGGTAAATCCTTGAATTTAAAAATTCCACCTAGTGTTGCAATAAACATAAGTTTCACCAAAAATTAATTTCATTATATACTAACAAAATTTATTTTTTATTATATAAAAAGATTTTGAATGAATGAGGTTGTAAAGTTTTGTGGAGTTTTTTGTTAAAGTTGGTTTTTTGTCATTTTAAGTGCTAGGTATTCTAGTAGTCCTTCTGTTGTTTTGTATTTTTTCTTGTTTTGGTGTTTTGTGCTGT
>Ga0334882_1000220_pt1 | contig 101163 bp, 68 predicted proteins | sample GraSluR1_MG_5_FD_207226 | JGI IMG/M metagenome (GOLD analysis project Ga0334882, IMG submission 207226) | Sludge microbial communities from methane-producing bioreactor in Wageningen University, Netherlands - Granular Sludge_15_04-R1 | ecosystem: Engineered > Bioreactor > Anaerobic >...
TGGACTGCCGGTGGTATTCCAACATACACCCCGCTGGGTTATCAGGGCGCCTCCGTCGGAGGTGACATTTCCTCCACCCGTGGCTGTGGTGTAGGTTATATCGGTGACCTCAGCAGTAAGTACTGTTACAAAATTCTGTGTTGTAAACATCTTTGTCTCCCCGTATGCAATGCCTATTATGTTTATCGCGTATGCCCTGACATAATAATCAGTACCTATTGTTAGTCCTGTTATCTCTCCTGAGAATGCTCCATGTCCTTCGCCCAGTATCAGGAATGAATCATCTTTGGTAGGGTCACCCGTAGTGTTCCATACGAGACCGCGCTCAGTCACCATTGCTCCTCCGTTAAGGGTTACATTTCCGCCGCAGGTTGCCGATATGCCGGTTACCAGAGATACCTGATCAGTTACAACAGTCGGTACATTTATGGTAGTGAAGAAATATTCGTTGCCATAGGCGGTTCCGGTTGCATTGGTGGCATAGGCTCTTACGAAGTAGGTTGTTCCCAACGTCAGCCCGTCAATACTGCTGACAAATGATCCGCTGCCGCTGCCGTTATCGGTGAATGAGTCTTCGAGCGTCGGGTTCCCCGTTGTGTTCCAGCAGACACCGCGCTGAAGAATAGACAGTTCCCCTCCTGCGAATATATTACCGCCTGAGGTGGCCGAGGTGCCTGTTACTGCGGTGATCGGATTTGTTGAAAGCACCGGCAGGTCGCTTGTCGAAAATGAGAATACTTCTCCGTATGCTGTGCCGACGCTGTTTGTGGCATAAGCCCTGACGAAATATGTGGTGTTGGTAAGCAAAGATGTCAGATTACTCATGAATTCTCCTGAACCTGGACCGTCTGTCGTAAAATTATCTGTCAGTACAGGATTGCCGGTTGTGTTCCAGCAAACACCTTTTTCTATTATTTCTGCAGCACCGTCGTCAATTATGATACCACCGCTGACTGCAGTTGTGGATGTGACAGAGGAGACGCTCACAGTAGTAACCTTAGGCAGAACCGGTTCCGGAGTAGTGAACATCACATCTTCACCGTAGCTGGTAAACCTGCTGTTTGTTGCAAAGGCCCTGGCATAATATGTAGTTGAACCTTTCAGACTGGTGGCCAAGGCTGTAAATGAGCCGGTACCGCCGTCAACAGTTACGCTGGTGTTGGTTGTCAACAAAGGTCCGGCTGTTGTCCCCCAGCAGATACCCCTGGCAATGATCTCTGACCCTCCGTCGGTGAGGACAGTTGCGGTTATTGTAAAACTGTTCCTTGTAATATTGGTAACAGATTCGGTTATAACCTCGGGAGAACCTGTAACCACAAACTCCTTCTCGTCATCAGACTTGCTTCCGTTCTTACTCTCACCGTATGTATAGAATTTGGTACCGTCAAAGTTTATTGATCCTGCTGTTTTGCTTTCATCGTACCCCATTCTGAGGCTTCCGTCAATATTGAACAGCGGCATATTGTCGAGTGGGTTTCTGATTGAAACTTTCCTGGCCTGATTTGATGTGGCTATTATCGTGCTGTCGGTTGTTACAAGCAGAAAATCCTGCCATACTCCCTTTGATTCCTCCATGCTGCCTATTGCGAAGCCACCCTTAACAGGCTTTCCTTCGGGTGGATTATAGAGATAAAACCTAATTGAATCGCTGTCGAGATAGAACAGGTCGTAGGGGTTCGCCTTTGATTCCTCCATGCTGCCTATTGCGAAGCCACCCTTTCTTGCCTTGCTGATTCCATCACCAACATATACTCTTACGCCTTCGTTATAGACTGCAAAGACTGTCTGTCCGTTCTTGTTTCTGACCTCAAAGAGAGGTTCCTCGAGAGAGTCTGTGATCCCCTCCACCTCTAATTTGTTCAGGGAGCCGGCAAAATTGGCTGTTGCCAATGAATATGGTACGCTCCATAGCTGTGCTGAGCCCATTGTCTTCCATCCGCCATGGTTAACATCGGTTTTTATGAACTTGGTAGAGATACTCCAGTCTATTTCATTGAATGTTGTCGCGGTTCCTGTCTCTCTGGTGCCGGTTCCCACAACCATAGTAAACATCCCATAGCCGTTGGTTAGGACAGGACTGTGCAATTCCTGCCAGAAGATGGTTCCTCCGGTTTCAGCCGACTGGATGGTTATTCGTACCTCGATTGAGGTGTTTATTATAGGGATGCCTGCCTCGTCAAAGGCAACAGCCTGGTAGTTGAATCCCTGCGGGATCTGACTGAGGGCACAGGGCGCAGGGAAGAGAGTTGCAAGTATGAGCAGTATTGCTATTCTGCTTAACATGAAGTCGCTGTCAGAAAAGAGAAAAGCCTTAACGGGGGGTAGATTTGCTTTCATGTTGTTGTTTTTAGTCAGGACTGATAGTGGTTTAACTAATTCATAATGAAAAGTTACGAACCAAAAACATATTAGTCAAATTTTTTTGACGAAAATAGGGATTGGGAGAATGAGTAAGCGCGAGAAATTGATAATTAGTAGATTAGCAAATCAGCGAAATATAGATTCAGCAAATCAGATGTCAGGAGTATTTTCAGGGTATGGCTACGATGATTTCGAATACGTTTTCTACGAAGAAGAGTGAGAAGAATGATACCAGGCCGGCGATAATGGGAGTGGCTATCCATCCGAGGGCTATGCCGCCGAGCATCCTGTAGTTCATATTGCGGGCTCCTTTGTAGAGGCCTATTCCAAGTATGGAACCTATTACCACCTGTGAACTTGAAACGGGTACCAGAGGAAGAGATGGCAGTCCTATTCCGTTAAGAAGATTTGCGAGGGCTACTGATGAAAAGAGAAACAAAACCAGTGACTGTGAGAGAACCACAACCAGTGCGGCCTCAGAGCTGAGCTCAAAGATGCCGGAACCGACAGTCTCCATAACTCTCTTTGAGTAAGTTATAATACCAAGTGCTATGGCAATTCCCCCAAGGAAAAAGAGTTGCTGTCCCGACCCTAAGGTGAGAAATCCAAGGTCTATTGCCGGCAGGTCTATTGCCGGAACGAATACGCCCATGACATTCGCGATATTATTTGCTCCCAGGCTGAAAGCCCCGAAAGCACCTGCTATAATCAGTCCGTTGCGGATATAGGATTCAAATCTGATCATATGTATGCCCGCTCTTTTCTTATACCACTTTAAGAGCATATAGAGCAGAATGGCAAACGTTCCTCCCAATACAGGTCCTGATATCCAAGTCGTTACAATCTGTGTAAGTGTTTTTGCATCTGTTGCATTGCCGGTATAAATGTTCCAGCCTATTATTGCACCGACTATCGCCTGGGTTGTGGAGACAGGCAGTGACGATTTTGTCATTGAGTAGACAGTTATTGCTGCGGCTAGGGCTACAGTGAAGGAACCTCCTATGGCATTTACGGCTCCAAGCTTGCCAAGGGTGTCGGATGTTCCTGACCCCTGTAATACCGCTCCCAGGATCACAAATATCGAAGCAATAATAGCGGCTTTCCGGAAGGTTATCATTCTCGATCCGACAGCCGATCCGAATATGTTCGCGGCATCGTTCGCTCCGAGTGACCACCCGAGAAAAAGTCCGCTGGTTATAAACAGGAGGGTCATTACATTATAACTTTTATTGCCATCGCGGTCAGCAGGTCGGCAACGGCCTGTGCTTTGTCGGAAATCCCTTCGATATGGTGCAGTATGTACCGGAGATGTGCTTTTCTGGCCAGGTCGAGTTCAGGCATCTGCTGAAAGATCCTGGTCTTGATCTCTGTCGATAGTCTGTCGGTTTCATTTTCAAAGAAGTAGACTTTGATCAGCTTATCCCTTACCAGGTAGGGGGTGGTGAAGTATGTTCTGATTGCCGGTATAAGTTCATCACCTGCGCTTGCTGAGGCTTCTGTCAGCCTTATAAAATCAGCCTTCAGACTCTCCGGTATATCTGGTACCTCTACTGTAAATTCAGTCAATGAGTGTTTTGTGGTGTCAATAATCTCATCGGTACGGTCAAGAAGTCTGAAGACTTCCACCCTCTCTTTTGGCAGTATTGAATGGACAATCATGTCGTTTTCAATCTCACGCTGAAGTTTGTCTGCATTCTCTTCAAGGGCTTCAATCTTGCGAAGGTGACGGTTCAGTGCCTCCATGTCGCCATGAAGGTAGCTTTTGATACCTTCCCTGAAAACCAGCAATCCAACTTCGACATTGTCAAGAAATTCATCGAACTTATTGATCAGAAGCCCGCTGGTGCGTTTGAAAATGGCCATAAGCGGTTAAAATCTTGGTTTATCCTACAAATTTAGAATTATTCCATTCATTTCATAATCTGTCGGCACCATGAAAACAAGAATTCTGATCTGAGATTTCAGAACCTGAAAGAATTCGGATTATACTGCAGCTTTATCTGAAGTTAAATCTGACATCTGACATCTGATATCAGAAATCTATAATCTTCTCCACTTTGTTTCTCGAGATATAACCTTTGATGATCATCTGTACATCTCTGTTATCTGAAGCTGGTACAATGCAATCGTGAACCGGGGTCAGTCCAAAGCCCACATCATTGACATTAAACCACCCGTATCCTATATATTTCCCATTGACGATCTTGACTGCTGAGCGTTCTTCAGGATGTCTCCCGGAGTCAATGATCAGACAGTTACGTTGTCCGAAACTGAATTCATCTACTACTTTAACAGCTCTTGAATTGTAATCTTCGGGGCTTTCACTGCCGTTGCAGGCACCAGAGCAGATTCCGACCTGGTAATGGAAGCAACTCCCTTCAGTGTCATATAGTCCGCACATCTTCTGGCATAGCCTGTATTTCTCTACAAGCATCTGTATGGCCGCCCGTGCCTTCTGTTTCGATGAATATGTTGCAAGTGGTATTTCTTCACAGTTGATATTGTCGGTTCTGAATGTTATATATCCTTCCGGACTGATCCCTTTAAAAAGACCCCATACTGCTCCTGTTCTTCTTTGCGCGCGATTATAAAGAGGTTTGTTTCGCTTTATCTCTTCCGATTCCTTAAGTAGTGCTACCAGTTCGCTTCCTGTACATTCCCAGTCAATTGAAGCTATCCGGTCGCGCATCTCCATGCTTCTCCTGGTAGTGTTATTTGAAAGATGTGTTGATATCCTGTCAGCCAGATTACGGCTCTTGCCAATATATATCAACTCGTTGTTTTCATCGTAGAAGAAGTAGATACCTGGCTCTTCAGGTATATCTTCAAGTTTTGACAGGTCGAGGGAAGGGTTGAGTTTTACATCTCTTGTGCTACGGAAGAGTGAAGCCCCCGGACCGTTAATTTTTTCATCTTTTTCAAGCAGCAGCTCAAAGAGTTTAACGGTAGCCAGAGCATCGCCAGCAGCACGATGCCGGTCTTCAATAACTATTCCCAGTTCACGGCAAATATTGCCAAGGCTGTAGGAAGGGTATCCCGGAATCAGTTTACGGCAGGCAGAGACAGTATCAATAATGTTACGTCTGAAATTGAAGCCGAGGGATTTGAATTCGTGTCTCAGAAATGAATAGTCGAAACGAGCATTGTGAGCTACAATGGCTTTCCCTTCTGTTATCTCCACTATTTGCTTCGCCACTTCGTAGAATTTCGGTGCATCCTCAACCATTTCATTTGTAATGCCTGTCATGCTGGTGATAAAGTAGGGAATGTTTCTTTCAGGATTGATCAGTGTAACGAATTCATCAGTAATTCGTTTACCGTCGTGAACGTATACAGCAATCTCGGTGATCTTCTCCCTGAGAGGACTGCCACCTGTGGTCTCAATATCTAATATTGCGTACACCTTTGGTTGCTCTGACTTTTATCCGTTAAAATTAATCAGAATTCCTTTAGTGCCGGAATCTTCTTAATTTTGAGTTATTAAAAATGATTTTACCATGAGCGAGTGTTACGGCAGGTATTTTGTCAGGAACGGCGAGCTGACGCCGGCATGCCTATTTAGCAATTCAGAGGTTTATGAAGGAGAATCTGTATATGAGGTATTGCGCATGATGGGTTCTGGTCCCCTCTTTTTTGAAGACCATATGGAGCGCATGGCTATGAGCGTAAAATATCATTCCCATAAAATGCTGGCCACGCCACGCCAGATGGCTGAACAAATAGTCATGCTCAGGAAGAATGCAGGAGTTAAGGAGGCTAATCTCAAGATAGTCTTTAACTACCGGGAGAATGAGAGCAGCTATCTTCTCTATTTCATTGAGCCGCTATATCCTACCCGGCGGCAGTACCGGGAAGGAGTTAAGACAATACTATATCATGCAGAGAGGGAGAATCCTGAGGTGAAGGTTATCAACCACCGGTTAAGATCGTCTATTTATCACAGACTCATTCTCTCTGACGCATATGAAGCGCTCCTTGTTGATACTGACGGATTCGTTACCGAAGGCAGCAGGTCAAACATCTTCTTCGTAAAGTCAGGTAAGTTGTTTACGGCGCCCGATCATAAAGTTCTGGGGGGAATAACAAGAAAGCATGTACTTGACATATGCAGCCTGAATGGCATAGAGGTGGTAATGGATTCGGTTCATGTTGATGAAATAGCTGATTTTGAATCGGTTTTTATGACGGGAACCTCGCCGATGGTTTTACCCGTAAGGCTGATTGACGAAATCACTTTCAGGGTTGACAACCCTCTTGTAAGTCGATTACTGGAGCTTTATACTATGAGGGTAAAGGAGAGTCTTGATGCCTTCCGTCGCCCTGAGGTCAGGTAGGGTGCCTTGGCTTGCGTTTAAAAAAGTATATCTTTGCGCCATTAAACAGAATTGATATGGCAAGTGTAAGAAACCTGAAAAAAGATATTGAATACCTTGTTTTTGAGGTAGTTTCTGATTGTTTTACCTTTTCCGGCCTCTATCCGGGTAAGCAGACAGAAGAGTTGACTGATATAGTTGAGACGGCCATCCAGCTTCGTAACGATTTATGTGTAAGGATAAATAAGGGTGACAAAGCCGCGCCACCTGCTGAAAGGAAAGCCTACTACAAGGCTATCAGAAAAGACCTGCTTGCCGGAATTGATAATCTCTTTGACAGGCTTAGTAAGGTTACCCGGGAGAAGTAAAATGCCGGTACACTGTGTGGCCGCAACGGCTGCATTTTCCTGAATCAGTCAGGTTCTGAAAATCCGTGATATAACCTGTTCTTGTCGTGACTGTAGTGCCACAACCGGGGCATCGGGTATCTGACAGTCCGGGGCTGTATGCATTTCCGATATATACGTAACTGAGCGATTCAGAAGCCAGCCTGTGTAATTCCACAAGCTTGCCTACAGCGGTGGGACCGGTTGTCCGTTTGTGAGCCGGGTGGTAGCGGCTGAGATGCAGGGGTGTGTCTCTGCCGCATTCCGACGCTATCCAGGCGGCAATATCTTTTATCTCGTCATCAGAATCGTTCAGGCCGGGTATAACCAGAGTAGTCACTTCGAGGTGGCGACCGGAAGAAGCTATCTGTGAAAGGCTCCTGAGTACCGGACGCAGGGTTCCTCCGGTATATTTCCTGTAGCTTTCGTTGCTGAAGAATTTCAGATCGATATTAAAAGCATCAACAACATTGAGAATATCCTCCAGAGGCTTTTCATTGACATAGCCATTACTGACCATAACGGTAGCAAGTCCTGACTCCCTGGCCTTTCCTGCAGTTGCCAGCATAAACTCAATCCACACCACCGGCTCATTATAGGTGAAGGCAACGCCGGTGTTTCCGGGTATGTCAAGAGCATCACTCACAATCTGTTCCGGCTTCATCCTTTTGCCCGGCATTGGGTTCCTGCCATTGGAAATATGCCAGTTCTGGCAGAAATCGCAGCTGAGGTTACAGCCATAAGACCCTACCGAAAGAATAGTGCTTCCGGGGTAGAAATGGTAAAGTGGTTTCTTCTCTATAGGGTCGGAACCATAACCTGATACCAGTCCGAAGGTGGTCAGCGCAACAGTGCCATTACCTTCATTTTGCCTGACTGCGCATAGTCCTGATGAACCCGTACTGATATTGCATTTATGCGGACAGACGAGGCACCTGCATGTATTGCCGCTGCATTCAGAGTAGTTTGCCATCGGGTGGTCGTTTCATTATCAAAGATACCTCTTTTTGACGAAGGACTGAGATATACTTATTCAAATAGAGCCAATAATAATTCTTAGTTAGACAGTAAATTTTAAATTTGCATCTTTAACAATAATCAACGTATTTATACCGTGAAAATAAATTATAAACCTATTCAGCTGGCAGGCCTGATGGTATTGCGGCTGCTGACCGGCTGGCTTTTTCTGTATGAGGGTGTTGTTAAGGCTGTTAATCCCGACTGGTCTTCAGCTGGTTTTCTTCTTGACTCAGGCGGATTCATGGCAGGATTCTTCAGGATGCTGGCTTCTGACCCGACAACCTTGTCAATAGTTGACTTTATGAATGTGTGGGGTTTAGTGGCAATAGGATTGGGTTTGATCACCGGTTGCCTTACGAGGGTGGCACTGATTTCAGGAATGGTGTTGCTGGGTTTTTACTATCTGTCGCATCCTCCTCTGGTGGCAACCAGATACGCCGTTCCTTCTGAAGGAAGTTACCTCTGGGTTAACAAAAACCTGATACAGTTGGCTGTGATGTTCGTTTTATATCATTTCCCCACCGAGAGAATATACGGTATTGACAGGTTTATTTTTGGAAAAAACAGTTAGAGTATTATTTATGAGCAACGAGAATAATAAAGAGAGAGATACTGAGCCCGTAAAAGGAGACAATTTCACAAGACGGGATGTACTGAAGGGACTTGCCACTGTTCCGGTGCTTGGCGCTTTTGCCTATGCATATTTTAAAAAGAGAAGATATGAAAAGATGCTCAGGGGAAATATCCTTGACAGTGTTGACATGACAGCAGCAGCCCCTGATCATCCGTTGCCACCGGCAACAGGACATACCATCAGGCTGGGTATTATAGGCTTCGGGATACGGGGGCCGCAGATTGCGAAGGCAGCCGGTTTTCTTCACCCAGACGACGTCGACGCACTCAGGGAGGCCTCAGTCAGCAACGGTAAAGATACGCGCTATGCCGAGTTTATGGAGCAGGATAACCTTAACGTCGAAATCCGCGGTGTCTGTGATATCTTTTCGGTATACGCCGACAGAGCCCGTGCCGCAGGAGCAAATATATACCGTTCGGGTAACGGTGAAAAGACGGGCGATATGCCTGTTGTTTACAGAAACTACAAAGAGCTGATAGCAGCCCCTGACATTGATGCAGTAATAATTTCAACACCTGATCACTGGCACGCTCCCATGGCAATTGAAGCAGCCAGGGCCGGCAAGCATGTGTATTGTGAAAAACCGTTAAGCTGGTCGGTAGAGGAGACCTACGAGGTCAGAAAAGTAATCAGGGAGACAGGGGTCGTGTTTCAGCTTGGCCATCAGGGCAGGCAGACAGAGGCATACATGAAAGCAAAGGAAGCCATTGATAAGGGTGTTATTGGTAAGGTTAATCTTATAGAGGTTACCACAAACCGTAACGACCCCAATGGTGCATGGGTTTACCCTATACATGAAAAGGCCTCACCTGAGACTATTGACTGGGAACAGTTTATAGGACAAGCTCCGTGGCACGATTTCAGTCTTGAGCGCTTCTTTCGCTGGCGCTGCTGGTGGGATTACAGCACAGGATTGTCAGGCGATCTTCTTACCCATGAATTTGATGCTATGAACCAGATATTCGGTTTTGGCATTCCAGATAGTGCAGTCTCATCGGGAGGTATATACTTCTTTCGTGACGGAAGAACAGTACCCGATGTATTGCAGACAGTATTTGAGTTTGAAAATGAGAAACTGACGATGCTCTACAGCGCAACCCTGGCAAGCAACAGATCAAGAGGAAAGGTAATAATGGGTCATGATGGTTCGATGGAAGTTAGTAACTCGCTGATTATTTATGCTGACAGAGCTTCAACGAAATATAAGAAGGAGATCAGTGAAGGCATTATAGATACCGAGTTGCCTATTCTTACATTCACCCCGGGAAGGAAGAACGTTGACGCTGTGACCTCAGCCACAGAACAGTATTTTGCAGGGCGCGGACTGCTCTACACTTACAGGGGTGGCCGCCGCATTGATACAACACATCTGCACCTCAGGGAATGGTTAAGCTGTATCAGGAACGGAGGAACACCATCGTGCAACATTGACCAGGCTTTTGAGGAAGCAATAACGGCTCATATGGGAACCATCGCCTATCATGAGGGAAGGAAGGTCAGATGGGACAGAGAAAAGGAGTTAATAATCTGAAACAGAATGCATGGAAACAAGACGTTCATTTATCAGAAAATCAGGCATAGCAGCAACTGCTATTGCTTTGGCGCCGACACTGGCATGCAGGAAGGAGGATCCTTCCACCGGTTTGATTCTTTACACTGTAAGACAGGATATGGCACGTGATGCTCAGGGAACATTGGCTGCCGTTGCTGAAATGGGTTATAACTGGATTGAGGCTGCCAATTACTCAAACGGTATGTTCTACGGAATGAGTCCGGTCGAGTTCAGGCGGGTTGTAGAGAGTTTTGGAATGAAGCTGATAAGCAGTCATAATGGAATCAACCGCGACAATGCGGTACGGATGGTTGAGGATGCGGCAGAAGCCGGTCTCAGTTTTCTTGTTCTTCCTTCACTGCCCAGGACGTGGAGCCGTTCTCTGGATGGATTCAGGGAGGCCGCCGATTTCATGAATTATGCAGGCGATTTATGTAATTCCCGGGGAATAAGGTTTGCGTTTCATAACCACTCAGTTGAATTCACTGAGATAGAGGGAATAGTACCGTTTGATATCCTTGCCGAACGTACCGATCCGTTGCTGGTAACATTCGAAATTGACCTGTGCTGGATTACTGCAGCAGGCAAAGACCCTGTTGACTATTTCAGGAAATACCGCGGCAGGTTTGAGCTGTGGCATGTGAAGGATATGACCCCTGATAAGCGTGATGCAACAATGGGAGAGGGTATAATAGATTTCAAACCGATATTCTCAGAGATGAAACTGTCGGGTATGAAATATCACTTTGTCGAACAGGATAACTGTGTTACCCATACACCCCTTGAGAGTGCCCGCATAAGCCGGGAGTACCTGATCAATAACCTTCTACAATAGAGTCCATTTGCTGTCGGCTGCCGATGAATTGACGACAGCCTCGAGGAATCTCATACCCCTGACACCTTCTTCTATCCCCGGATAATCGGATTCGGGGGGCAGGTTGTCAGAGACAGCCCTGATTGCCCGGGTAAAGCTGCGATAAACATTTGCAAAGCCCTCAATAAACCCTTCGGGGTGGCCTGCAGGAAGCCTGGTGTACCTGGTATTTCTTTCAGCATCATCGCCGGTAAATGCAGCTGTCCGATACACCCGGATAGGTTCTCCGGTACTGCGTACAATAAGATCATTAGGATTCATCTGTTCCCATGTCAGGCTACCCTTTTCTCCGTAAACCTTCAGCCGCAGGTTGTTCTCCTCTCCTGTGGCTATCTGGCTGGCCAGAAGAGAACCCTTAACTCCATTCTCAAATCGAAGCATCACATTGCCATCATCATCGAGTCTCCTGTTAAATAGAGTCGGAGTAATGTCTGCACACACCTCTTTTACTTTCAGGCATGAAACATATTCGGCAAGATTAAAAGCGTGGGTTCCTATGTCAGCCATAGTACCGGTATTGCCGGCTTTTGAGGGGTCTGAGCGCCATGCAGCCTGTTTGTTGCCCTCTCCTTCAGCATTTGTTGAGAGCCATCCCTGAAAATATTCAACTGATACCTTGTGTACCTGACCCAGGCGGTCTCTTCTTACAATATCACGGGCAAGCTTTATCATAGGGTAGCCGGTATAATTGTGAGTGAGGCAGAAGAGGCGACCGCTGGCCTCGACCAGATTCTTCAGCTCTTTGGCTTCAGATACTGTCATACATAAAGGCTTGTCGCACAGTACGTGGAAGCCGGCATTCAGTGATTCGGATATTTGTTGGTAATGCAAAAAGTTAGGAGTTACTATTGATATAAAGTGAGGCCTAATTTCAACCGGTTTAAGTTTTTCGGCATCTATCATAGCCTGCCAGTCGGTATATATCCTGTCTCCCGGCAGCCCTGCCCTTATACCGCTGCTGATGGCATTATCAGGGTCGCTGCTCAGGGCTGCAGCAACAAGTTCACACTCACCATCAAGAGTGGCAGCCATCCTGTGCACTGGTCCTATGAATGAACCAGCACCGCCGCCTATCATTGCCATTCTTATCTTCATTTCCCCTCTCTTTTTTCCTCTGTTAATATTTTATTGTCTCTGCCGAATTCCTCTATTGCATCTTTAACACGGTCAATGGTTTCATTCAGGGTAACCGGAAAGCTTACATTGAATGTTTTGCCGTTGCGCAACGTAACTGATATTGAAAGAGGGAGTATGTCAATTCTTTCAATATCGCTGTTACGGATCAACTGCTCCCGCCCGATAGCGGCTTTTTTGATTTTCAGAGTCTCTTTACCTATAATCAGATATTTCGATGCATATCCCAGACCTGAGTATATCTGGAAGGCGCCGAAAAAGAACATGAACAGGGTAGCTATCCAGTAGTTGCCGCTTTCCAGTGACTTAATCATATATACGGCCCACCATCCGGCCGTTATAATGCAGGCTATTCCAAAGAGTATCTGCAATATCCTTACAAGCTTATTACTCTCTCTGTTTTCAAGCGAATATCTTTTCATAGGTCATATAATTATTCTCCGGCAATTTATCCAATTTTGTGCAAGGAAAAAAGTAGGGGGAGCGTTCATCAAATTGAAAAAACGGTAAACGGCAAACGGAACCGAGCCGAAGGCGAGCTCACCGGAGCCTGAAAGGCGAAGGTAAAACCAGCAACCAGCAACCAGAACCGAGCGCAGCGAGCTCACGACCGAAGGGAGAACCGAGCCGAAGGCGAGCTCACCGGAGCCTGAAAGGCGAAGGTAAAACCTGCAACCAGCAACCAGCAACCAGCAACCAGCAACCTCAAACCGAAACTCTCAAACCGGAAACCGGATATATCAAATATTTGCTATTTTTAAGGACCGAAATTATTCCAATAATAAAAATAGCATGAAAGAGACTCGAAGCAGAATTTCCCGCAGGTCCTTTGTAGGGACCACCTCGGCTGTTGCAGCCGGACTAACAATTGTTCCCAGTTCGGTTGTCAGCGGCCTGGGACATACTCCGCCGAGTGACAAACTCAATGTGGCAGGCATTGGTGTCGGTGGTATGGGTAATACCAACCTCAGGAATATAATGAAGACGGAAAATGTTGTTGCCGTTTGTGATGTTGACTGGGCATATGCAGCTAAGGCTTTTGCAAATTACCCTAATGCCAAAAAGTACTGGGACTGGAGGAAGATGTATGATGAGATGGGCAATTCTATCGATGCCGTCATTGTTGCCACAGCCGATCACACTCATGCCATTACTGCTGCGCATGCCATGACTATGGGTAAGCATGTACTGGTACAGAAGCCTCTGACTCATACAGTTTACGAGTCACGCCTGCTTACCAAACTTGCAAAAAAGCACAAGGTGGCAACTTCAATGGGCAATCAGGGTTCTTCAGCTGAAGGCGTTAACCTGGTGGTAGAATGGATTAATAATGGCGAGATTGGTGATGTGAAAAAGGTAGAGGCTTTCACTGACAGACCTATATGGCCGCAGGGTCTTAACAGACCTTCCAGGGGTGAATGGGTTCCCGACACACTGAACTGGGACCTGTTTATCGGTCCGGCGCCCATGAGGCCATATCACAGCATATACACTCCATGGAACTGGCGTGGATGGTGGGATTTTGGTACCGGCGCCCTGGGTGACATGGCTTGTCATATACTGCATCCTGTTTTCAAGGGATTAAGGCTTACCTATCCTACACACGTGCAGGGCAGTTCGACACTTTTGCTCACCGATTGTGCTCCCAATGCCGAGATGGTTAAGATGGTATTTCCTGAAAGGCAGGTACCAAGGGGCTCGAAGGTGAAAATGCCTGAAGTGGAGATCACCTGGTATGACGGAGGCCTCCAGCCTATGAAACCTGAAGGATGGCCCGCCGGCCGTAATATGAATGATGGCGGCGGTGGGGTTCTTTTCCATGGAACAAAGGATACCCTTATTTGCGGTTGCTATGGTCGCAATCCATGGCTGCTTTCAGGCAGGGTTCCGAATGCTCCCAGAACAGAGCGCAGGGTTGAAGTAAGTCATGAAATGGACTGGGTAAGAGCCTGCAAGGAGAGTCCGGAGTCGAGAGTTCCGACAAAATCTGATTTCGCAGAGGCCGGACCGTTTAACGAGATGGTTGTTATGGGAGTTCTTGCAGTGAGATTGCAGGGATTACACAAAGAACTCCATTGGGACGGTGACAAGATGGAATTCACCAATATATCAGACAATGATACGCTTAAAATAGTAACTGAAGACAATTTCAGCATTACCGACGGGCATCCAACTTTTGAAACGAAGTACACCGATGCGATGAATGCAAAGGAATTTGCACGCGAGATGGTGAAACATACCTACCGGGACGGATGGTCTCTTCCCGAAATGCCTGTATGATGAGAGTTTAACCAAACCAGATAGTGATATTATGAAGAAAGTAACAATTGTGATTACAGGGCTTTTAATGGCTGCGATGTTGATATCGTGCGGACAGGGTGGAACCAAGGGAACCTCTGAGCAGGCTTCTGCTGATGAGGGATGGATTATCCTTTTTGACGGCACTGATACAGATGAATGGAGAGGATATGGTAAGGATGCCTTTCCGGAAAGCGGATGGGTCGTTGAAGAGGGAACACTGCATGTTATGGGATCAGGAAGGGGTGAAGCCGGTGGTGGAGGTGATATCATAACAAAAAGGAAGTTCTCCGATTTTGAGCTTGAACTCGAATGGAAGGTATCAGAAGGGGGTAACAGTGGTATCTTCTACCTTGCCCGGGAAATACCCGGTGAACCTATATGGAAATCGGCGCCAGAGATGCAGATACTTGACAATGAGCGTCACCTCGATGCCAAGCTTGGTAAGGATGGCAACAGGCAGGCAGGCTCTCTCTATGACCTTATACCCGCTGTGCCCCAGAATTCAAAGCCGGCGGGAGAGTGGAACCAGGTAAAGGTGATGGTTTACAAAGGTACTGTTGTTCACTGGATGAACGGTGAGAATGTTTTGGAGTATCACCTTTGGACCGATGACTGGAATAGCATGGTACTTGAATCAAAGTTCAAGGACTACGAGTGGTTCCTGAATACCGCCGAGGAGGGGTATATAGGACTTCAGGATCATGGCGATGATATATGGTTCAGAAACATCAGGATAAAGGAACTCTAGGGATTTACGATTTCAGATTTAAGATGTCAGATATCAGATATCAGAAATCAGAAATCATCAGGGCTGGCCGGGGGAATCTCCGGCCGGTTTCTTTTTATGCCGCCGGAGTGCCTTTCAGACCTATTTCATCTGCCACTTCTCTCATAGCCATAATGCAGTCGTGTATCATGTCGCTTAGTTCGACATTAAGCATTTCTGCACCTTTTTCGATAACACTACGGTCGACGCCGGCTGCAAAGCGCTTATCGTTCCACTTCTTTTTTACAGATTTGGCTTCCATGTCGAGTACACTCTTCGATGGCCTCACCAGGGCACTGGTGGTCACCAGACCGGTCAGTTCGTCCATGGCAAACAGGGTTTTTTCCAGTAAAGAGTTGGGTTCAACATCGGTTACAATACCCCACCCATGACTCATAACCGCCCTGACATACTCTTCCGGCCAGTGGTTTTCGCGCAGTATCTTCTCTGTCATAATGCAGTGCTGGTCGGGGTACATTTCATAGTCCAGATCGTGAATCAGGCCAATAATACCCCACTCATCCTCATCTTCTCCGTGCTTGCGCGCCATATATCGCATTACAGCTTCAACAGAGAGTGCATGTTTGTAAAGGCTTTCTGATTTGTTGTACTGAAGAAACAGGTCCAGCGCCTGTTTACGTGTCGGTTTACTGTTCATGAAAGATATATTTTCTCAGAGTTTTACGACTTTTAATCTAAGGTCAGTTATATTACCATATACTTTGACGATATATGTTCCGGGCGACAATTGCTGCAACGGAAGAATTACGGTATTATTCCCTTCTGTCAGGTTTTCAACGACTGAATATTGTTTCCGTCCTGACATGTCAGCAACCATAATTGTTACGACATCGTCGGCCGGCGAATTTATGAAAACATTCAGGTTTCCGGAAAATGGATTGGGGTATGCCCTGGCATCTGCCCTGATAGAAGTGTTATCAATCCTGATGCTGATAGTATCGTTATAGGTGAAGTCATCGTCATTATTAAAGCTGTATACAATTATGTTATAGATACCATATTTTGACATGTCTACCGGCTTGTCAAATGTCACTGCCACGGTGTCGCGGTAACCAACAGCATCGGGGAAATATTGTGAATAGCTTATGAATTCATTTACCCTGTAAGCCAGGTTAAATCCGTTAAGGGTGCCGCTGCCGGTATTTCTGACCACAACAGATATATACTCTTCTCCGAAATCTTCGGCCGGTAGAGGCGATATAAATGAAGATACTTCTATGTCGCGAATGGCAAATGCATTTTTCGGGAAATCGATCATATCTATCCATGCCCTGTCAAGACCTCTTGTTGTATTCCCATCCTTTGTATAACTCCATTCAAGCATATGCGGACCGGGCGGAAGCTCGACTATGTACTGTGTCCAGTCCTTTTCTCCCGAATCACTGAAAACAGTTGTATCGTTTATTGAATAGATGGTGAATCTGAAAAAATCATAGTTGGTTTCAGATGACACTTTGTACCAGAACTTGAGAGTATCAGTATCCGGGAGGTCCAGATTTATCCTTAACAGTGTGGATTCGTTATGTGTAATTTGTCCCGAGGCAGCACTTCTGGTCTGGTCAAATGCATAATTGCCACTTATAACCCATGGTACCGGGCCGCTGTTGATCCAGGGAAATATGTCAAAGTTGCCATATTCAAAACTCTCACGTGTTTGCCCGACAGATATTTCAAACTGGCGTTCACTGGAATAGAATCCGCAATCTATCTTACTGTCTATTGGTATCAGGGTTCCTGGCGGGGAGTATTCCGAAACTGTGGCCGGCACTCTTACCTCTGTCGATTCACCCGGCTGTATCGGTCCGGTTGGCACCGAAGATTCAATATAAGAAAGTCCGGCAGGTGTGTTAACAATCAGAAAATCTCCTTCAGCCATGCTTGATCCTGTATTTCTGACTGTAAAGACCAGATCGAGTGATTCTCCCCTGTTTGGCAACAGGTTTCCATTTCCTTTTAAGGTGTCATCATATTTAAGTGAAATGATACTCAGCTCAGGTGCGTAGACTATTATGTCATGTTTATATTCCAATACCGTGTCAGCATCGGCAGCTATTATTCTAACGGTGATCAGGCTCTTGTCAGGAATATTGTCGCCAAGTTTCATCATGAAAGCCTTGTCAGATCCGAGAGATCCTTTGGCAGGAATTTCACCTATATACAATGAGTCAGTAAGAATGGTCATCCATTCTGATTCAGTAGTAACCTTAAGCCAGGCATCGGTTGATGATTTGTTGCCAAGGTTACCTAACTCCATTGTCAGATAAAAGGTTTCCCCGTAATCAGCATTACCATCGCCGTTACCTGTCGTTTCATCATCGATCTGTATTTCATCGACATTGAGCCAGGAGTCTGCATAATCACCAAACCAGATAGTTTTAATATATGGTTCATACCCCTGACCGGTAATTACAACCAGACATGAATCACCGGTGTTGTCTGGTATTTCAAGTGTGACATAACCTGAAGGACTGATATGCGAGGCATCCCACAAAGTGTCGAAGTCAGAAATAGCTGCATAAGTAAATGGCGGCGCCGGGAAGTAAAGGTTTTTCAATCCTGTCGGAAGGGTGTCAGGGAGATTGACCTCAATCGGAATCTGAGGTCCTATTACCGGAATTACCGAAGGATCTCCCAGGAGAGCATATGTCTCCCAGTAATATTTCTTGCGGCTTGATGTACTGGCGCTTACAGCCAGCAACCCGGCATAGTTGACCTGGCCCATTGTATAGTACCATTGTGACGGCAGTTCACCGTTTCTGTGAAACAGTCTGTCGTAGAACCCGGGGTTCTCAGGATCATATTGCGGATTGAGGGATATAGGCCCGACACCTGTTGCATAAAAGAAATCTTCATTCCAGTATGAATCACCGGTACATCCTATGAAACCAACAGCCCCCTTTTGAGGGGCAACGACGAATTTACTCGCCAGATTTGCTGATGCCGAAAAATTACCCGTCTGGCAGGCATTGCTGATAACGAACGGGTACATGTTTGTATTTCTGAGGGTGTCTATATTCTGGCTTGTAAGTATTGTTGGCAGTATCCATTTGTCTGTCGCACCATGCCCGGTGTAGTTTATAAATCCTACTCCGTTGTTCAGTATTCTGCGTACTTCCATTCCTGCCGTATCGGGCCTGGGAGAAAGAAGTGATGTTCCATCTATTCCAAATCCGGCGTTGAGGTAGTTTGCAGAAGCATAGTTAAGATGTCCGTTCATGTATGTCGTGTAGGAAGCATCATTGCCGGCAGTAACCAGAGTTCTGAGCCAGAAGTTATTGGCATCGGCGAATTCCTGCTTCTCATACATGATTATCTTTTCAACCACAGACTTAACCTCTGTCGTGTCTTTGGCCGGAATGCGCCCGATGAACATCTCGGGGATAAAATCACCCTCACCTGTAAATTCACCGTAGTACATGTCAGAAAGCCTGCTGGTGAAAGCCGTACTGGCAGATGGAATTCTATTCCTGTCGCCCACTATCAGCAGAAAATCGGATGGTGTTTGTCCGCTATGGCTCTCTTCTTCATAGACTTTCATCACTGAATCCCTTAGTTGTTCGAAAGAAGTGCCGGCATAACCGTCGCCCCGGTAAAGTGTCGTTATCCTGAATCCCTTTTGTGTCTTCCATCTGACAAGCGGCTCAAGATGCTTTCTGAATGCAGTGTCGGTGAGTATTATCAGTCCTGCCGGGGTGTCGGTGTATCCGTTTATTAGTTGGTCAGGACTGTAACTCTTAATTCCTTTTGAAGTGCCGGTGATACTGCTTTCGGGGTAACCGGGGGCTCCTCCTTTTGATGACGGTTTGAATTTAATGACAATGTCAGCTGAAGTAATCACCTCAAACCTGTTTCTGACCGGATTGTACCTTGCGGGAATAAAAGTCACTGTCGCCAGGGTGGCATCCCGCATTCTACCGGTGTGTTCAATAAACATGGTGTCTGCACGGGTGAAGCTGTTCATACTGTAAGCCTCTGCGTCAATCATGAACTTCTGCCTCTCCTGTGTCTGTGACTTCGGCCTCCCGGGCTGGGATGGGAAAAGCTTCCCGCTGACGCCCCTGGCTTCCGGCCTGATGACGGTGCTTTTGATGCTATGGTATTCAATGGTGTAGCCATGGTAATCAGGAACCTGCAACAACTTGCTTATTACCGGAAGCTCTGGTTTGCCCGGATCATTAAGGCCGTGGTGACCCGGTATCATCGCTACGAAGAAATCACCTTCAGGGTGGTCAACTGCCGAAAAGGTTATTTCAGGTAGCGCATATCTGATTTTTACGCTGTAATCGTCTGACTCAGTGATGTCAAAGGCCCCGGTTCCACCAAAATTGTAATTGACGCGGACATTCTCCCGGAATGCCTGGCCAGTGGCTGTAAGACCTATACCAATAACCACCAGTACCCTTATAACCCTTCTAAGGTTCATGACAGAGAAACCTTATAACCCAAATTCGCCCCAATTTATTAAAAAATCGGCATAGCTGAAAGATATGTTGCTAATTATGGCTTGTTAATACTTCTTTTGTTATCTTTGATAATCATTGTGATAATAATTGTCATAACATGATACTTATTTCGCATCATTGGTTCCATTCTAAAAGATAAAACGCATGAAGAGGGGAATTGTTCTCTTTTTATCTGCCATATTCTTTACTGTGGTTTTCTATGGTCAGGTCAACAGGTATGGCATTCCGCTTCACAGCAGCTACAGCGTGGAGCTAAGCGGCGGGTCTGAATATAATCACTGCATTACAAAAGATAACAACGGTATAATCTACGCCGGAAATGACGGCAGGGGAGTGATAAGGTTTGACGGCAATGAGTGGACACTGATACCAGTAAGGAACAATCCCCTGCTGACTACCATCAAATCAGACAGCGACAATATTATATACGTGGGAGGGAGGTATGAGTTTGGATATCTTGAACCTTCAGCAAACGGAGAGATGGTGTATGTTTCACTCGCCGAACGCATCGATACGGCTGTAAATATTCGGGATGTATTGTCAATAATTATTTTTGATGACAGAGTTACCTTTTTTGCGAATCGTTCTGTGTTTACATATTACCCTGAAAAAGATCACCTTGAAGTATTCGATGCTGAAGCAGCGGGATACAGAAACCTTTTCAATGCCGTTTCATTTAATGGAAAAACAATTGTCTCAGATAACCTCTCGGGCCTGGTGGAATTTACAGGTGATACTATCAGCCCAATGCCTGAAGGCTCTTTCTTTGCAAGAAAGGTAGCTACTGTGATTCTTCCTTTCAGTGACGAGGAACTTCTGATCGGAACGCTTCAGCACGGGGTGTTTATATACAATACCACAACAGATGAAATCAAAGATTCATTTGTCTCCGCAGAACTGAACGAAATGCTGATGGAGGGACAGATTTACCGGGGGGTATGGATTGATGATGAACATTTTGCCATGGGAATGAGAGCCTCTGGAGGGGTTGTGGTAATTAACAGGCAGGGTGATATTGTCAACCAGTTTTCATCTGACTTTATTGATATTGACAATGATGTTGTCACGGCCCTCTATTGCAATAGTGAAAATCCCGGAGAACTCTGGATTTGTACGGTAGGCTTCATTACGAAGATATACCTTAACCTTCCGTTTACAGTCTTCTCAAGGTCGCTGGGTGTAACAACAGGCACCAACAAAATAGTCGAATTCAATAATACCATTTATGCAGGTCATGACGGCGGTATACTTAAACTTGTTAAGTCTGATGAGGGATTTCTTTTTTTTAAAGATCTCGAGGATATGCCGTTCTATACTCCGGCGCTTATGGTTTTTGATAATGGAGGCGAGAAGTTTCTTCTGGCAGGTACTGAGCAGGGAATGTATGTGATCGACAGCCGCGACAGGGTCTATAATATCGAAAGCACATTTCAGAAAGCAGAAAGAAATCCCAGGGACGTCAGAATGCTTTTACAGTCAAAGATTGATAAATCAATCGTGTATGCAGGAAGCGCCAATGCCTTGCTTATTCTTAAATACCTTGGCAATAACCGCTGGGAAAATCTGCTAAGGTTTGTTAAGTTTCAGGGAAACGTAAACCAGATAGTCGAGACGGCTGATGGTACGCTATGGTTAACTTCTGATATCACCACATCACTATACAGGTTCAGGATTGAAGGCAATGACACTATCCTGATTGAATATGATACGGGCAAAGGACTGCCCGGGCGTAATAATATGAAGATAAGGGATATAGATGGCGAGATACTGGTGATAACGCCGGCCGGCATTTATAGTTATAATGGTGAATCGGACTCATTTGTAAGTGCTGATGAGCGATTTGATAATTTTACCTCCAATCGTGAGGTCTCATTGCTTGAGAGAGATGGCGACGGTGATTTCTGGATTAACATAAAGGAGGGAAACAGGTTCATTGAAGCTGTCATTAAGACAGGAGGTGCAAGGGAGACATTTATATCTAAACCTTTCAGTGTTCTTCCGACAGCCCCAACGTATGATATCCACGAAGGATCGGACAGGTTCTGGCTTGCCAAGTCGAAGAACCTGTTCGTGGTTGACAAGAAGAAACTGACACAGCCTGCGGCAAAAGTTGATGCGTTTCTGAACAGGATAGTATTAGGTGGAGATTCGGTATATATGAATCACTCCTTTGTCATTTCAGGAGAGAATGCAGATATGATACCGGTTCTTTATCAACCTGAGGGAAATGTTGCTGAGTTTCCTTTCAGGCTCAATGACATCAGATTTAACTGGTCGTCAAATTATTATATTGAGGAAAGCAAAACTGAATACCAGTATTTTCTTGAGGGGTCTGACAGGACCTGGTCGGGGTGGGACAACCTTCTTTTTAAAGAGTACGGCAATCTGAAATACGGACAATACACCTTCAGGGTTAAGGCCAGAACGGCAACCGGCATTGATAGCGGGGAAGCCAGCTTTGAATTTATTATTCGGAGGCCATGGTATGCTACATTTATAGCCATTATTCTTTATATAATTGCTGCGGTTGGGGTTTTACTGACAATCATCAAGGCATATACAAAGAGACTTATTAATGAGAATATAAGGCTTGAGGGAATTGTTGCCGAGCGTACAGCCGAAGTAGTCAGGCAGAAGGAAGAACTTGAGTCAAGTATACATTATGCAAGCCGTATACAGAGGGCGCTGCTGCCATCAGAAAGAATTCTTGAGGATAACCTGAAAAACTATTTTATCCTTTTTAAGCCGAGAGACATTGTAAGTGGTGATTTCTACTGGATGACCAGGCGGTCAGAAAAACTTTTTGTAGTTGCCGCCGACTGCACCGGCCATGGTGTTCCGGGTGCTTTTATGAGTTTGCTCGGAATGTCTTTCCTCGATGAGATTGTAAATAAGTCGTCGATACAAAAGGCCGATCTGATACTAAGGGAACTGAGATACCATGTAATAAACTCTTTAAAACAGGTAGGCGAAGATGATGAAGCAAAGGATGGAATGGATCTTGCGCTTCTTATTATTGATTTTGCTGAAGGAAGAATAGAGTTCTCTGGTGCGTATAACCCATGTTTCAGGATCAGGAAGATGACCAGGGCTGAATCTGATGCATGGAAACAGGGAGAGGAACCAAAAGAGGAGGGTACGTTAGCTAACGGCAAGTATATTCTTGAGACAATCTATGCCACCAAGATGCCAATAGGTATCAGTGCGCGTATGGATGAGAACTTTGTTCTTCATGAGTGGGTATTGGAGAAGGGAGTTTCCTATTATCTTTTCTCTGACGGATATATTGATCAGTTTGGCGTCAATGGCAGAAAATTCATGAAGAAGAATTTCAAAAAGCTGCTGCTCGAAATCCAGGAGTATCCTATGAAGAAGCAAAAGGAGATACTTGAAACCACACTGGCAGAGTGGATGGGAGACACACCTCAGATAGATGACATCCTGGTACTGGGTTTACGTACCGATTAGTATTACCCTACGTTCGTAACTCTGCTGCTGACAGTATAATCGTAGCCGGGGTATTCAAATATTCTGGCCCTCGGCTCTGTAACTCCCATTGAATAGCCCCATACGGTGTTGTATTCATCAATATCTTCACCCATGTTGTACAGTTGCTCAAGGTATTTGCCAAGAGGCTTTGATTCAATTATATAGATCATACCATGTTCATTGATTGAAGGACTATGCTTTCTGGCTGTATCGTGTTCGAATTCAAGTATCCTTCTTCCCCTGCGGGTAAGTCCCACAACCCTGAATGACATGCTCTTGCCAATACCCGGCAGGTTTACAATGTTCCTGTCTGTTGCAATGAAAGGGACGTTGTTATCTGCCTGCACCTTCTTTATTTTTTCGATGAGATCTCCTTCACCGTAGAGAAGTTCATCAAGAATTCTGTTTAGCTTGTGTGATGGGATTATGCCGGGGTATTTTTCCTCTGTCATCTCCATTACAGAACGAGCGTTTGTGGCGAAGTTCCTGTAGTTTTCCATATACCCCTTTACAGTGAAGGTGTAGTATGTAAGAACACCAATATCATTGAGTTCTTTTCTGAGTTTTGCGGTATGGCCACGTCTCGATCCTGCAGCGGTAAATACCATCTGATTGGTAACTATCCATCCTGCGTCGAGCAGCATCCTGACAGCTTTGCGCGACTCAGGTGTTATCTCAGCAGGTGAGATGAAGTGAGTCTGGATTATAAACTGTCTGACACCTGCTTCTGTTGCCTTCTCCCTGAACTCCTTCAATATCTCTGTCAGATTTTCAGTAACTCTTTGCGGAAGATATACAGGCAGCCTGGTACCTAGTCTCACTCTCAGCATTTCAGCATACTTTTCACCTTCGCCGCGGTTCTTGTTTGCTTCTTTTTTTCTTACAGCCATTTCATAAACGGCGTCCAGCAATACCTTTAGTGATCCGTCAGAACTCATAAGGGCATCTCCGCCGGTGATAAGAATATCTCTCAATTGGCTGTCATTTTCGAAATACTCCATAAGCATGCCAAGCTTATCCTCCCAACACTCGTCTGGTTTCAGTTTTTCAAGGTTGAAATTGAGGTTCCCGCGCTGGAAGTCATACATTCTCTGGCATGAAACACAAAGGCCTCCGCAGGCTCTGCCCATTGTATCGGGAATAAGGATGGCAACTTCAGGATAACGGCGGTGTATGTTAGTTTCGTTGGGCAACAGCCATCCTGCTGCATTTGGCTTTCCGGGTTCCACTTTATCTTCTTTTTCCCATGCCTCGATACGCCCGTATTCATCAATAAGCTCTTTGCTATAGATAACGTATTCTCTGATGGTCTGATCAGCATACATCACCCCGTCTTCATTTTCGACATTTAACAGAGACAGGTAATAGGGGTTTACAAATAAGGGTATTCCTGTCTTTCTTGCCTGCCTGAGAAGATCAACAGTGTCGGTATCAAGCGAATGCCCCATCATTTCATTCATCAGCTCGGGTGTCCTTACAGCAAAATGAAGATGGAAAAGGTAATCATCCCACCATATGTTGATTTTCTCTTCTTTTTGCTCCCTGGTCATGCCTTCACTGAAGGTATACTCATGAGAACCGGTGGCTCCTGACTCAATAAGTCTTATTAGTACATTAATGATTCTTTTTTTATTTTTCCCTCTGTTATTTACCAAAGCCTCATCAGTTCCGGCAGGAAACCTTTCCATCCACTTGCCTATCTGTTCGATAGAGGGAATCTCTCTTTTTTCTTTTCCTGAAAACTGCCTGAACAAATGAATCATATCCTGGAAGAACTCAGGTCTGCCGCCTCCCTTACGCTTATGGTATGCAAGCCATACTATAACAAACGGATCGTTGACAGAAACTTTAATTCTCTTGTTAAGATTCTCATACTCCTTACCGGCGTTGGAAAGATAGTCGTATATTCTGATGGCTGCCATCTCCTGCCAGCTTATCTTCTCAGGCCTGACCCTTTCCTTAAGGGTTCTTTTGGCTACGGCCGCAGCATAATCATGACCATCAGCAAACCATTCCAGCATAATCTTTTTCAGTCTCTGGTTTGCCTCCTCGGGTGTGGAACTGCTTTTAATTATTGTCGCAAGGTCAGGATTCTCTCCCATAAGCTGCATACACAGCTTATACGATACTGGCGGAATGGTGATCTTACTTATCTTGTCTCTGATATCCATATCAATATTTGATTTTGCTGATTCATCCAGCAATATTTAAAAAAAGTCTTTGTGAGGGTAAAATCCCCTGATCTGTAAGGCAAAGGTAGTGTTTTCAGGCCTGACGGCCAAAAAACAGAAGAGTAGTCAAACCTGTTAAGGATGGTAGTAATGTGTATGTCAGATTGTTGAGGCGAGCTGTTTACTGCTGGTTTACTTCAGTGCCTTTTAGTTTATAGTATACTCCCTTGTCGGTAATTATCATCTCAATGATACCAAAGAGTATAAGATTAACCAGTATTTCTTTTGCCTTGTTGCTGGATATACCGGTCAGCTTTCTGAATGCTGACAGTGTTATCTTTTCATTAACTCTCAGGTAATCCATCAATCTGTTTTCAGTGTCTGTAAAGGTTACCATCACTCCACGGTTGGTTTTTTCTTTCCTCCACAATTCAAGCAGCACACTGTTTGCAACTATGTTCTGGTCATTCTGCCTTGTGTATGATATCCATCTGCCATCATCGTTCTTTGCCTTGTAGGGTCTTCGGTTACCCTTTTCAACCTTAACCTCCAGAATCGCTTTACCATCTATATTGTGATGCCTGACTATTACAGGTATTTCCGGCTTACAGAATAGTCTTGAAGCAGTTTCTATCATATATACCTCTTCATCCGACCTTACTCCGGCGATAGAACCGTTATCTCTCACACCTATCAGCAGTGTACCGCCCTCGGTATTTGCAAAGGCTGACAGGGTGCGGGCTATCTTACGGCTGTCGGAAATACAGAATTTAAAATCGAGTTTCAGACCTTCCCCTCCTGTAATGAGATCTTTGATATATCTGCCCACCTCAATTCAGCGTTAGTCGTTAGTAATGTATTTACTGTTTTCAGCTTTCAGAATTCAATCTCTGAAAACCAGTCATATATTCCCGATGCATCCTCTTTATTGCTGATTCCTTTAATCAGTATTATAGTGAGACCGTCGGAGAGAACTGATACCAATCTGTCAGTATTATCAAGAGCCTTTTGCATTTCAGCGAATCTGCTGCAATCATTTGTTTCTGCAAATGACAAGAGAGTGACGGTGACATTATCATAACCTTCTATGTCTGTTATCTGCCATAGCTCACTGAATCCCACTCCTTCCGTCATGGCGATGTCTAACGATATTCCGTTGTCAATACCCAGACGGCCCCGGGCATATTTAATATCAGCTTTGATGTCAGAAAACCTGCCTTCCGCAAAGGGATACCCCGGTTCAAAACCTGTTTCATCGACTGAGGCCAGCAATTCCTCTGCTATCTCTTTGGCATACATCTGTTCATCACTGCTGCCGGTTGGGAGGATAACAGACAGGTAATAATCGTTTTTTACAACCTGTATCTGCCATTTCGTAAGGCAGTTAAAAGTGCCCGGACCAATTACGTCATCGCAGGTGTAGCTGTAGACAGAGAATATTCCGAAGGCAGCCCTGGGATCACTCATCTGGTAGAGGTCGAATCTTATTACATTACCCTTGTATTCTATCTCATGCAGAAGAAGGTTCTTGAAACCGTATTCAAGATATATGTCTGCGCCACCGTTGATATAACCCCATAGTGAGTTTCCATCAAAAACCGTCTTTCTGATAATTTTACCATCTCCCAGAACCTTGCTGTCCGGATTCAGTCCGGTTTTCTGTGACAGACAGACATGTAAAGGTGTAAGCAGTATTAATATCCATAAAGCTCTTTTCATCAGCTCAGCTCCTTCTTTATAACTTCGAGTCTGTCATCTTCATATTCTCCGAGACCCATATCTTTGGCCATTCTGAGGGTTACAAGACCAGACCCGGTATCCTCTTTTTGTATCCCTTTCTCAATTCTCTTTTTTATCACTATATCGTAACCTACCCTGTCTACTGCTACAGGATCGGTGCCAATGAGTATATCCTTATAGTATGTGAAGAACTGAGGATTTGCACCCGGTCCGCCATTATAGCATCCTTTTATTCCGTCTACAATGTTAAGGACAACCTTGTCGCGTACCGGAGGAAAGGCAGGTACTTCGGCAACGGTGTTATTCCATAAACGGGCGTGAAGCCTTGATGTGTTTGATATACAGCCGAAAGCAAGATTTTTAAGACATAGGGTAACATTGGCACCGGCATTCTTAAGTATCGGGATGTTGATTATCTTCTGCAGGTCTTTGGTTACAATTTTTGAGAAGTATGAGTACTCGCCCTCGTTTATCATAAATGGAAGAGTGTACTCGTCATATTTCATCTCGGTGTTGGCGTGGTAGTACCAGTCAGTGTCTATCATCTTTTCGCCGTAGAGTTTGCCGTCAGCATCATAGTATGATCCATCCTTGTCCTTTTGTTCTGTTCCTGTAATTTTTATTCCGGGATATGCTTCAGGTGTAAATCCGGTTTCATGCAGCTGAAACTCACGCCTGTCCCACAGAACAATATGTCTTTCTCTTATACCTGCATCAGTAAGCTGTCCGATAACCGACCTTACCACTTCATGACTGGTGCTCAGTGGTTTTCCGGCAACAGGATTTAGTTTAAGTCCTATCATTTCACCTGGTTTCACAAACTGTCGCCACGCTCTTCTCAGGCTCTTTTCACCTGTCAGTGCCAGCATTCCTTCTGCTATCATTTTATTTATTACTTCGGCATTGAAAATGTCGTTATTCACCGATGCTTCATCGTGGATATGAACCACCTTGCCGGGGTACTTACCCGGAAGGGAGGAGTCGTTTCTGGGATACTTCAATGCATCCTTGCCGTTTGTTACTATCTGCGGCTGCTGTTCAGGATGCTGGCCGCCTGTGAGTGCCGCTCCTGCAATGGGAGTTACTGATGCTGCCAGCCCTGTCGCTGCCATCGTCTTCAGAAAACTTCTTCTTTTTAGTTCGCCTGGTTTTTCCTGCTTTTTCATGATAGGGTAGGTGTATTATGTTATTAACGGTAATCAAAAACAGTAAATTGCAGCTAATTTAACAGTTCCGCGGGATAGTGAAGCAGTTTTCTTCCTGTTTTTTACCACTAATTTTTAAGGCCGGCATTCAGAGCTGTTATCAGTTTTTTCTGACAGGTTGAGCTAACAGACTAATTATGATTCAGGAAATATCTATGTTTAAGAATATGCCGGCAATTAGGTTTTTCACAGAAAACTTGAGTACTTTCATGGTCCGTTAACCTGAAGAAATTTTCAGATTATGTCAAAACACATGGATAAATCAACCGGTTATCGTTTTACGACGAGATTTGGACTGATACTTAGTGCTATTGGTGTTGCTGTTGGCACAGGTAATATATGGAGGTTTCCCCGCATTGCTGCACAGAATGCCGGTGAAGGCGATTCAGGAGCCGGGGCTTTTCTGATAGCCTGGCTTATTTTCCTGTTCATGTGGAGCATCCCGCTGATAATTGCTGAATATGCAATAGGAAAGAAATACCGTGCCGGTGTTGTTCGGTCATTCATAGGTGGCCTCGGTAAGCGTTTTACCTGGGTTGGGTCATTCGTGGCATTCGTTCCCTGCGCTATCACTTTCTTCTATACTGTGGTAGTTGGCTGGTGTATTTACTATTTCTTCTATGTGCTTATTAATCCTCTGCCCGTAAGCTATGAATCGTCGCTGGCAATATGGGAATCATACCAGAACAGCTATATGCCGATAGTAACTTTTATTGCCGCAATAGCTCTCGGGGCACTGGCAATATGGAAAGGTATAGGATCAATAGAAAAGGTCAACAAAATTCTTATCCCTTCCCTTCTGGTTATTGTAGTGATAAGTGTAATAAGGGCTGTAACTCTTCCAGGTTCTGAGGTAGGCCTGGGCTATTTGTTCAGGGCTGACTTCTCTCAGCTTGGCAATCCTAAAGTCTGGCTCGATGCTCTGACACAAAATGCATGGGACACTGGGGCCGGATGGGGTTTGTTTCTTACCTACGCCGCTTATATGAAGATGGAGCACGGAACGGTGAAGAATGCTTTCATTACAGGGATAGGTAACAACACTGTTTCAATATTGTCGGGTATTATGATTTTCGGGACAGTCTTTGCCATTCTGAGGACCGAGATGGGCATGAGTGATCCTGAGATACTCGAAATAATGAAGACAAGCGGACCGGCATCAACCGGACTGACATTTATCTGGATGCCTCAGCTTTTTCAGCGTATGTTCGGGGGTAACATATTGTCCGTACTCTTTTTTCTGGGATTGACATTTGCGGGTTTTACATCGCTGATAGCGCAGCTGGAGTTGCCAACCAGGGTTTTCGTCGATACCGGACTGAAACGCAAGACGGCAATAGGAATGGTCTGTCTTATGACATTTATCTTCGGGCTGCCATCGGCCAGAAACCTTAATTTTCTTAGTAATCAGGATTTTGTCTGGGGCGTGGCACTTATGATATCCGGGGCTCTTATTGCCGCGCTTATTATCAGGCAGGGTGCTGACAATATCAGGAGCGAGATTAACTCTGTTGCTACTGACAGGAATGTAGGACGTTTGTGGGGTTACGTTATGAAGTTCTTTGTTCCTGTTGCTGCCTTAACGCTGCTGATATGGTGGCTGGCACAGTCATTCGTGCCCGGAGAATGGTACAATCCATTCACCCAGTACTCGTTTATGTCGTGCATATTCCAGTGGGTAATTGTAGCCAGCCTGCTATTCCTCTTCAACAAGAAGATAGCATCATATTTTGTATAACGGTAAACGGTATCGGGTATTCGGTATTCGGTAATCGGTATGCGAACAACCTATACCGGCGATAGCCGGCCGAGCTCGCGACCGTATGGGAGCATCCCCGGCACCTGATACCTGATACCTGATACCTGATACCTGATACCTGATACCTGATACCTGATACCTGATACCTGATACCTGACACCTGATACCTGATACCTGATAACTGATACCTGCTTACCTTAATGGTTTATCGCTGTTGGCCATATTCACCACCGTCAGGAAAAGCAGCTTGGCCATATCCTCCATTATCTCGGGTTTGATGATATCGAGATTATCGCCAGGGACATGATAGTAGTTGCGTGAACCTGAGGTATAAAAGCTCAGGCTTGGTACCCCTGCGGTAAGAAATCTTGCTGCATCGAGACGGGGGCGGCCCAGGTTTGCAAAGAAATTGGTTGAGAGTGACCTGTGGACAAACTTCTCATTGGCCTCTTCGACATACTTCCATAGTTCGGGATAGTTTCTCCCAGCGTTGGCGCCGATCATGTGACCTATTCCCACTCCGTCCATATTAAGGAGTATGCTCTTTTCGAGGGGGAAAACCGGATTATCAAGATATGCCTTTGCTCCGACGATACCCTGTTCCTCGGCTCCGAAGGAGAGGAAAAGTACCGACCTTTTAAGTTCTATATTATTCTCAGTGAGTGCCTTGGCTACGCCCATCATCACTGCCACTGCCGATGCATTGTCGTTAGCTCCCGGTATCAGCTCATAGCACAGACCCATATGATCGAGGTGGGCTCCGATGATAATTACTTCCTTGCTGAGTTCGGGGTCTGAACCCTTTAGCAGCCCGACAATATTTGTACCTCTGCCATCGGGAAAATGTTGGGTACTCATTTTTATAGTGGCTGTTTTTCCTGTGTTGAATGAGGCGGGTTTCAGGTTTTCGCGTATTGATGAAACTACTTCCCTGTGGGTTTTTCCGGTTCCTGCAAAAACATCACGAACGACAGAGTCGGCTACATGGACATATATGAAATCTTTGTGGTAGGCGTTGTTCGGATTGGCGATGGGGCCGTAGTTGTAGAGCATGCCGACGGCTCCGTGCTTCACCGCATTCATCAGCTTGGTCTGGTGGAATGAGTGCTCGAACCATGGATTGAACTTTTCGGCTCCGGCATTTGGTGACACAGGTGATTCAGGCTCTATCAATATGATTTTTCCCCTGACATCGATACCCTTGTAGTCATCATAATTGAGCTCAGGAGCAGTAATTCCGTAACCGGCGTAGACAACTTCGGCGGTTACTGTGCCGTTGCCTGACGTTGATCCGGGCATGTATTCGGTAACATACTTATAGTTTTTCAGTACTGATCCTCTCTTCCCGGACTCAAGATGAAGACTCACCCCACAGTCAGGGTATACCAGTGTATAGGGAATGTCAAACCACTGGAACCAGCTTCCGTTGTCACCGGCAGGGGAGAGGCCCCACCCCTCGAACATAGATGCCAGCCACTCTGCACACTCCTGGTATTCAGGGGTTCCTGTAAGCCGCCCCGCGTATTTCTCATCGCACTGAATGGCCACCCACTCAAGCAGGTCATGACTCGATATGGTATGCATTGCACTGACAACCGGATCGATCTGCGCACGCTGCTGCGCCGACACTACAACCGAAAGACTTAATGCAAACAACAGGAATAAAACACTCTTTTTCATGATATAGATATTTGATTAATAACCAACACTTTACGCCATTAAGTCATTACGTCATTACGCCTTTATTTTAACAACCCCGCCAGAAACTCTTCCATTTCCCTGAATTCCTCAGGGTTATAGCCGATTCCCTGCCATGCAATTTTTCCGTCCTTTCCTATGATTACATTACGTGGAATAGATATTTCAGCGTATTTCGAAAATACTTCACGCTTGGGATCGGGGGCAAACGGCAGGTTGAATCCTTTCGCTGCCGCGAAATCCTTGAGTGCCTTCTCGTCGTGTTCCCTGCCGAGAACAAGAAGGATAAAATCATCGTTGTCGCGGTACTTGTTCCATATGTTCTTTTCAAGGACAGGCAGTTCCTGGTTGCAGGGTCCGCACCACGTGGCAAAGAAAGTGAGCATAATAACCTTATCTTTTATTTTTGTAAGGTCAACTGTCTTACCATCGATTGTTTTTGCGGTGAAGAGAGGAGCTTTGTCGCCGACTTTTAGCAGCGTGCCATTCCCTTCCTGTCCTTTTAATGTTGCCATGGCAAATATCATTATGACTGTTGCTGTTACTGTTTTTTTCATCTCTGTGGTTTATATATGAGACCCAATAATAGCAAATTTTTCGCCTCGCCCATCATGCTAATGATAAATAAGATGATATGTTGTAAAACTGAATCCGCGAATTTTATTCAATATAACCACGGGAAATACTATCTCTTTTTTTACTTTTATGCTTTAGGCCTGAAAACGAAATTTTGCTACCCAATAAATATGTTAACCATCAATCCTATGAGACGAAATTCATTTTTAATGGCTGCAGCCATCACGCTTGCCGTATCATTAACAGCCTGCAAGAGGCAAACCGCTGACATTGTACTTATTAACGGGGAAATTTTCACGATGGATGAGGCTCTTCCATGGGCAGGTTCACTATCGGTAACAGGAAATACCATATCCGGGGTCTACAAGTCAGAAGAAGGTGCACGGCGTGACGCCGGACCGGAGACGCGCGTGATAGACCTTGAAGGGGCATTCGTGGTGCCCGGATTTATAGATGGTCACGTGCATTTCAACAGCTCAGGCGGACTTATTAACGATGCAAACCTGATGAAGGTTTCTGATAATGTTGGCTTGCGGGCAGAGATAAGTCGTGTGACCGGTATTGTGGGCAAGGATGAATGGATTACAGGAGGATTATGGGGTGCTTATGAGGAGTGGGCTCTGGGAGCGGCAGGCGCCGGTGATAAAAAGGATGAGAGATGGAAGCCGTCAAGGGATATTATCGATGATATTACTACTGACAACCCATGTTTCCTCAATAACTTTGACCGTTCGATGTACCTCGCCAACACGGCAGCACTTAAGGCAGCCGGACTCGATCAGAAAGCCCTGCAGGGTATGGAGAAGGACAGGTTTGGCAGACCTACGGGACTTATTTATGCCGGATCTCCTGCCATAAGTCAGATAAGAAAAGTTGTGAAACCAAAGTCGGAAGAGAGAATGCTTGAGGAGAACAGGGCTGCCCTGAAGGCACTTGCCGCCGCCGGCATAACAGAGATTCACGATATTGCAACACCGGCCCAGACGGAGAGGTTTGTCAAACTATATGAAAACGGTGAACTTACCTGCCGTGTATGGTTGCGACCAGATCTTTCGCTGGCCCCGAAAATGAAGGAGGAGGGCATTACAATGGGAGTGCATCCGGCAACAAAGCAGCCCGACCCTTTCCTTCGTCTGGGTGCTTTCAAAGGCTATATAGATGGCATAATGGGTACTCACGGAGCACTCTTCTTTGAGCCTTACGACGATCAGCCTGATAATTACGGCCATTACCGTCCGCACACCAGTAACGACCCGCAGCTTCAGGTACCTGATATGGATAAGATGTATAACCTCGTTAAGACCGGGTATGAGGCCGGATTTGTATCTAATGTGCATGCCATAGGTGACAAGGGAGTATCACTTATGCTTGACCTTTACGAGAGACTAATGAACGATCTAGGCCGCGATCTTGACGGTTTCAGGGTAATACATGCCCAGGTAATCAGGCCTGAGGATTTTCCGCGTTTTAAGCAACTTAATGTAATAGCAGAAGTAAATCCATACCATGTTTCCGATGATATGAGATGGATGGAAGAGAGGATAGGCAGTGAGCGATGCAGGGGAGCCTATGCCTTCAGGTCGCTTATTGACAATGGCGCAATGCTGTCGTTCGGTTCAGACTGGCCCGGAACATCAGCTGCCGAGTACCTGATGCATCCGAAAAACCTTATTCATGCGGCGGTGAACCGCACTACCCTGAACCATGAGCCCGAAGGTGGCTGGTTCCCGGAGGAGAAAATTACTGTTGAGGAATCGCTTAAAGCCTATACCATTAACAATGCCTACGCCGCCTTTGACGCTGAGACAAGAGGCTCACTGGTTAAGGGCAAGCTGGCTGACATTGCAGTCTGCGACCTAAACCTGATGACATGCGACCCGAAGGATATTCTTAACATGAATATTCTCATGACCATCGTCGACGGAAAGGTGGTGTACGAACGGTAACCACAATCCGGTACCCGGTACCCGGTATCCGGTACCCGGTACCCGGTACCTGACACCAATAAAAAAGAGGCTGCCCTTTTGAGACAGCCTCTTTTTTTCATATCTGATATTTTAGTTTGTAGCCTTCTCGAGTCTCTTCATAATTGAGAAGATGAAAGCGGCTGAGGCGAGACAGCAGACCACAAAGATGAGCCATATCTGCCATACCTGTATCCTGTCCCAGAAGAAGCTGCCAACGATCAGGAGCTTGTTACCGGTAGCTGTAGCCAGAAGCCATCCGCCCTGCATAAGTCCCTGGAAGCGGCTTGGAGCCACCTTCGAGACAAACGAGAGACCCATCGGACTCAGGAAGAGCTCGGCAACAGTCAGTATCAGGTAGCTGCTTATAAGCCAGTAGGGCGATACCCTGCCCCAGTCTGTAAGGCCCTGTGCCTCAATCTCGCTCGGAGAGATAAGGTCTCTCGAGCCTACGAGCACAGCTACAAAACCTACGGCTGCGATAATCATACCGATACCTATTTTCTTTGGTGTTGAAGGTTCTGTATTCCTCTTGCGCAATGCTGCAAAGACACCCATGACAGGGAAGGTAAGCACAACGATGAACAACGGATTGAACGACTGGAATACTTCAGGTGATATCGGATTCATAATATCATATCCGTTCACGAAGTAGTATGTAAGGTAGCCAAATCCGACAAGCATCAGAATACCGATGACTTTGTTTTTGATATCCTTGCGGGCTATCAGCAGGTAGAGACCCGCGGCAGCAGCAAGGAATGTCAGCATCGACTTCAGGTTGAAGAAGATATTTGTAAGGGGACCTACTTCCTTGACCGTGTAGTCGCGTGCGAAGTAGGTGAGCGTGAGTCCGTTCTGGTGGAATGACATCCAGAAGAACACGACAACGACGAAGACAAGTATAAGCGACATCGTCTTTGGCAGCTCCTCCTTTGTGGATATCTGGATTATCATTGCGATAAATCCGATAAACAGTCCGATAGCCATTCCGAACAGGAAGTCCTTCGTAGCAACAAAGAGGACAACTGCTGTGACAGCCCATAATCCAAGAGCGATTACAATACTCCTGATATTTTTTGCACTGAAGAAAGATTGTCTGGCTTCATTGTCTGCCCGTACTGCCTTCTGCTTGTTAGGCAGGTGCTTGTTGAATACAAGATATACCACAAGTGATACTATCATACCCAGAGCTGCCACGCCGAATGCATAGTTGTATCCCTTAGCGAATGCTTCAAGGTAGTTGGTCGCGAAGGTGGTAAGCTGATCCGTACCTGCTACGGCAGCCTGTGATACCCTGGTTGCCAGGGTTTCGAGACCTGCTATGGCACCCGCATCAGTCATTCTGCCGTCGAGGAAAGCATGGCACATCGCCGGAAGGCTTCCGTCATGCAGGAACCCCTGGGTTCCCAAAAACCAATTTCTTACACCATTGGCTACAAAGGGAGCAAAGAAGGCTCCAACATTGATACCCATGTAGAAAATCATAAAGGCTGTATCACGCACCTCGCTGTACTTCGGATCGTCGTATAACTGACCGACCACAGCCTGCAGATTGCCTTTGAAAAGACCGTTACCGAAGGCGATAACGAAGAGGCCCGTGAGGGCGATCGACAGAGGCATTCCCGGTATTGCAATAAGCGCATAACCAAGAAACATGATTATCTGTCCGAAGAAAATGACAGTTTTGTATTTACTCGTTGCGTCGGCAACCATACCGCCAACAAGCGCAAGAGCATAAATTGCGTAGTAAAACCAGCTGTACCAGTTACCGGCCTCCTGAGCCGTCAGGTTGTACTTTGCCTGTAGGAATAGCACCAGTATTGCCATCATGGTGTAGAAACCAAATCTCTCTCCCATGTTGGTAAAGAATGCTACCATTAATCCTTTCGGGTGATTCTTGAGCATAGTCTTTTACAGTTTATTTGTTAGTTTTTTCCGTCGGCAGCAAATATATAAATCTTTTTAATTGCTCACTCTTTTCGTCTTTAAAAGTCGCACATAACCCTATTCTTGGTAAATTTGTGGTGACAGACCACTATGATGAAGATATTCACATCGGAACAGATCAGGCAGATCGACCAGTACACAATCACAAACGAACCGGTATCGCCGTACGACCTGATGGAAAGGGCCTCGCGGGAGCTTTTCGCCCGCATCACAACCCTCGTCAACCGCAACAGCGATATAATGGTTTTTGCCGGAACCGGAAACAATGGTGGTGACGGGCTGGCGGTTACGCGCATGTTGCTCGATTCAGGCTATCGTGCAAGCGCATTTATTATTAATATATCACCCCGCCGGTCGCCGGAGTGGGAAGTTAATTTATCACTTCTGAACAATATCGGAGGAACCCCGGCTGTGGTGGTTGATGATAGCGCATCGCTGCCGGTGATACCTTCTGGCACTGTCGTGGTAGATGCTATTTTCGGGTCAGGACTGACACGTTCGCCCGAGGGGCTTGCAGCAGAGGCAATAAGGCTTATTAACAAAAGCGATTCTCTGGTTATATCATTAGATGTGCCTTCGGGCCTTGCCGGTGAAAACGGTGAGGACTTCGACAAAGATGCAATAGTGAAAGCTGACTATACGCTGGCTATTCAGTTTCCCAGGCTTTCATTCATGTTTGCCGAAAATTATTGTTTCACAGGTGACTGGATGGTCGTACCGATAGGGTTGCACCCAGCAGCCATTGCACGTACAGATACGCCGTACTACCTGCTTGACGCTTCCGCTGTGGCACCCTTGCTGCGCAAGCGTGGCAAATTCGATCATAAGGGTGATTTTGGTCACGCCCTCCTGGCTGCGGGTTCATATGGAAAAATGGGAGCGGCAATACTGGGAGCAAGTGCAGCAATGCACACCGGAGCGGGTCTGCTCACATGCCATGTCCCTCTCAAAGGTTACCAGATAATACAGATAGCAGTTCCTGAGGCAATGGCAGAAACCGACCAGTCGGAATTGGTAGTCTCGGAGATCGCTGATCCGGGCCGCTTCGATGCCGTAGCAATTGGTCCGGGTATAGGCTGTAAACCAAATGCGCAAAAGGCGGTGAATAAGCTGTTGTCAGAATATGACGGACCATTGGTACTTGATGCCGATGCAATAAATATTCTCGGCATGAACCGCGAATGGCTTAAAATGATGAAGCCGGGTACTATACTTACACCCCATCCTAAAGAGTTTGCACGAATTGCCGGCGATAGCAACACCGGTTTTGAGCGGCTGCAGCGGCAGTTAGAGATCACAGCCGGATACAACTGTATTGTGGTATTGAAAGGAGCTCATACCTCTGTATCACTCCCCGGCGGAAGGGTGTTTTTTAACACCAGCGGCAATCCCGGCATGGCAACAGCAGGAAGTGGCGATGTGCTTACCGGAATTGTGCTGGGGCTGCTCGCTCAGGGCTATTCGCCTGAAGATGCTGCCATTACGGCTGTTTACCTTCACGGGCTGGCCGGCGATGCCGCTTCTCATAAGGCAGGGGAGGAGGCGCTGACAGCCTCTGATATTGTCGATAATATTCACGTGGCATACACTAAAATACGCGAACAATTGTTATAATTGAGGAGTCTGAAACCATAAAACCAGACTTTAGATTCGGGAAAGTTGAAATATTAGAGATATGAAGAGAAGTTACATTGTAATCACATTTATTGTTATAGTGCTGTCGTCATGCGCAGTGAAGAAGGTTGTCCCTGAACCCTCTGTAAGCGTGGTCGCGTTGAGCGACACCGTCAGGCTGACACAGGGTTCTCTAATCTATTCCCTGCCCCAGACGGTGTTTGAGATAGATATCACCCTGGTGAGAACAATTGAGAAACCCGGACCGTATGCTGCATTTGCTTCCGATCTGATAGGCCTTTCCGATGTTATAAGGCATGAATCGGAAGAATGGACACTTAAGTCAGTGTCTCTTATTCCGCGTGACGAAATCGATCCGTCGGAGTATTATGTAGTGAAGTCAAATGCCATGATACGTGCGGGAGCCTTTGTGATGCAGAAGCAGGGACTGATACTCGATATAAGCAGTAACAGTATGATAAATCGTGAAATATCATACAATGACGGTGATGCTGATTTTGCTGCGCTGGGCTTCAGAGACCTGGGTTCCACCCAATATTTTGCCGTTCAGAGAGATACGGCTTACCGCCTTGTTGACGCCGATACCACGTTTATACGGATTCCCTACCTTGTAGAAAGGAGGAGACAGCTTACCCAGGAACAACTTGCTGAGAGAGCTGCCAGGACACTGCTTGAGATAAGGGAGGGGAGGCACATGATACTTACCGGTGAAACGAATGTCTTCCCGCAGCATAATGCCCCTATTGATGAGCTGAACCGTCTCGAAAAGGAATATCTGTCACTGTTTACGGGGAAAGTGATGAGCGATGAAGTCAAAATGAAGATATATTTTACTCCGGAAAGTGGCCGGATGCAGGAAGAGGCTGTTCTTTTCAGGTTGTCAGAAGCGTGGGGTGTTACTGAAGCAGGTGATGAAAGCGGGAAACCTGTAACAATTAACCTGACTGCTGCCGGAAAGACCAAGCCGCTGGTGCTGGCTGCAGATTTACAGTCAATGACTTCAGCGCCTGAGGGAGGACTGGTATACAGAATACCTGAGGTAGTTGAACTTACAATTAGGGAGGGAGACAGGAGTGTGCTGCGGACACGCGCTGTCGTCCATCAGTACGGACAGAAAGTTATGCTTCCCGAGAGTTTCTTACTTTACTGAGCCTTTAAATGAAGCTGCATATTCATCAAAAGTACGGGTTTCATATGCCTTGTCGGCAAAAAAGCTGAGTAGAGGCTCCATGTCTTTTGGAGTCCGGAAACCCGGAACCACAGTAAGCAACTCGATTTTCTCATTGAAGAAGATAAGAGAGGGATATCCTACCTGATCTTTTAGCAATGCAACTGTCAGCTGGTGTGTCCGGCCATACTTTCCGTCGTTGATGAATTTCATGCCCCTGAATGTTATCTCATCCTTCCCTTCAGCATTGAACTTGACGGGATAGAACCGGGTGTTCAGTATCTCTGCAATAACAGGATTTGAGAATGTCTCCGTTTCAAGCCTCTTGCACCAGCTGCACCAGTCTGTGTAGGTATCAATGAATATCGGTTTCGGGTCGGCTGTTGCCAGCTTCTCAGCCTCTTCAAGAGTATACCACTTTACCTTTACCTGCTCCTGACCACTCGCCGGGAGTGAAATAAATGCCAACACGCTGACTATCAGGAATGATTTTAATGTATTCAATATCATTTTATAAATCAGTTAATTTCTGCTAAAATAGTTTTTATATAATCACTCTGTAAAGTGATCAACAAAAAAATACCATTTATGTTCTGGAGACAATCTGTTTTTTGCCTGTTAGTTCCGGTTTTTTTCTATTTTTACGACTTCACAAAAACAAGAGGGAAAAATGGATAATATTCAGAAAACACTACGTGACTCGGCGGCCATGAGATGGCTCGTAATGCTCCTGATAAGCGGTCTTATGTTCGCAACTTATTACTTTCAGGATTTCTATTCGGGACTTAAGGACTTGATGGAGAATGAGTACGGGTTTACAAGCGAGCAGTTTGGAAGAATAATAGGCCTTACAACCATTGCCAATATCTTCGGTATGATAATAGTCGGGGGTATTATACTTGACAAATGGGGTATCAGAATAGCCGGTTTCGCATTTGGCGGCCTGGCAACACTGGGAGGTCTCGTTTCAGCTCTAACAGCTTCGGGTGTAATCCTTGTCAACAATCCGCTTATAGGTTTTATTCTCGGGAGGGTGTTGTTCGGTATCGGACTTGAAGTAGTCTGTGTTATTGTTATGCGGACCCTTGTGAAATGGTTTAAGGGCTATGAGATTGCCCTTGCGATGGGTATAAATGTAGGTTTCGGGCGACTTGGCTCGGCACTGGCAATAGCAATTTCACTCGATATTGCCGGAGGCTCTGTTGCACCCGCGGTCAATTTTGCGGCTTTACTGATTGGGTTGTCAATGATAATGTTTGTAATATATGTATTCTTTGACTATAAACTGGATAAACAGGATGCGGCAATAGCGGGCCAGGCCACACAGACATCAGACAGTTCGGAAGAATTTAAGTTTTCCGATCTCGTAAAGCTTGTTAAAAACAGTTCGTTTATTTATATAGCTTTATTATGCGTTGCCTTCTATTCAGCTGTTTTCCCGTTTATTCAATATGCGCCCGACCTGTTGGTGAATAAATTCGGTTTTACATACATCCTGCCGGAAGGAGCAGCGGTGGTTCTTTTCGGAAGCGAGGCCACGGGCAATGCATTCGTTTATATTGTGGTATTCCTTTTTGCCCTTGGAATTACACTTATACCAAACAACCTTAAGGGAGCCGGCCGTAAGAATATAGCCAGGCTTATTATACTGACACTCTTTGCCGTCATAGTGGTGTCAAATAGTGAGATGATAGGTCTTTGGCTGAAAAACGGTCCGAAAACAGCGGCCCTGATACCCCTGGGAACAATTATTTTCACACCCATATTCGGAAGTATCGTCGATAATAAGGGGAAAGCAGCATCATTGATGATGCTTGGAGCATTTCTGCTCATCTTTGCTCATGTGTCGCTGTCGCTGTCAAACAGCCCGTTCTTTGCCTATATGGGCCTTCTGTCACTGGGAATTGCCTTCTCACTGGTACCTGCCGCCATGTGGCCGTCAGTGGCAAAAATAGTGGCTGAGAACAGACTGGGTACTGCCTACGCATCAATGTTCACTATTCAGAACTGGGGACTGGGGCTATTCTTCTGGGGAATAGGGGCGTTGCTGGTAGCTATTCCGGTTAACAAGGAGACTCTCAGCTCTATTGATGAGGTAAGAGTCAGCCTTGAGGTTACAGATACCCGTACATCTGAAGCAGTAGCTCTCACGCTCGATGACTTCACTGAAAAGCTTGATCAGATGGGCTCGCAGGTTGATGTCGAATATGTGGCAGAGATGAAGGAAGAACTTCTGTCTCAAGGAAGTCTTTCTGTCGGTACTATCAGCGAGCTTATCAAGATACTGCAGAAGAATCAGATGCTGAATTACTATGATTACCGGATACCGATACTGGTTCTGGTACTCTGCGGTGTGATATCTATATTCCTCGCCTATAAACTCAAGCTGGCAGACAAGAGACAGGGCTATGGCCTCGAACTTCCGTCAGGGGCAAAAGCCTGATCTGTTGATAAGATAACATGTTAAAGCATTATTTAGCCACTCTGTTTAATTAACAGGGTGGCTTTTTTTTGGTAAGGAATGATTATATTGCGGTTCCTTAAAAAACAGATAAAATATGAAGAAGATCGGATTATTCTACGGACATGTAGAGAGCAAAACAGAAAAAGTAGCAGAAAAGATATGGAAGTTGATAGGTGAAGATAAATGTGATCTGCTTAAGGTTAAAGACTGTGATAAAAATGATATAGAGAAATATGATAATCTGATTTTTGGGGCATCAACTCTTGGGAAGGCTACCTGGGACGGGATACATCTGAAAAGCGGATGGTTCACATTTATCAACGAGCTTGATAAGGCCAATCTCAAGGGTAAGAAAATTGCAATATTCGGTTTGGGTGACCATATCAGATATGCCGATCACTTTGTTGATGCCATTGGTGATATCTATGAAAAGCTCGCAGCCCAGGGTGTCGACACTATCGGAAAAGTCGATCCCTCTGATTATCAGTTCAGAGATTCAAAAGCCCTGGTTAACGGTATGTTCGTAGGGCTGCCTATTGATGAGGAATTTGAAGCCGACAGGACAGATGATCGGATATCACAATGGCTTAAGGATATGTTGCCACATTTCGATTGAACTTATCTCTTTGGTAAGTATTATAATTGCTCAACTGAACAAGAGCCTGTAACAAGCAGGCATAATAACGGATCAGTATGGCGCAGGAGATCGAGAGAAAATTCCTTGTAAGAGGAGATTTCAGAAGTGAAGCCGTAAAGATTACCAGGATCACCCAGGGATATATCTCATCTGTGCCGGAAAGGAGTGTCAGGATACGCATAAAGGGCGAGAAGGGCTTCATAACGATAAAAGGAGAACCTGATATTTCAGGCATAGCCAGATACGAGTGGGAGACTGAGATCCCTCAGACAGAAGCGGAAGAGCTGCTTAAGGTTTGTGAACCGGGCGTGATAGATAAAATGAGGTATGAGATCATCAGGGGAAGACATACCTGGGAGGTTGATGAATTCACCGGTGAAAACGCAGGCCTGATTGTTGCAGAGATAGAGCTTTCATCGGAGGATGAGCAATTTGATAGACCTGACTGGCTTGGTGCAGAAGTTACAGGAGACACCCGCTATTTTAATTCAATGCTTATCAGAACACCCTTTTCAAGGTGGCAGGATAAAGATTAGAATAACCGCTACCCTTAGTGTAGCTATCAAATTGGCATCATATGAAAAACAGGAAGTCAGTTTTGATAAAGATTGTCATAGCAGGAATAATCATTTTTGTCGTTAAGATGGGTTGTTTCAGGGAGAAGCCTGTACCACCCGATGATGATTATCCACCTGGACAGATAATATCTGTACCTGTTTCACTAACCAGAATTGTAAGACTTCCTGATGTTCTTCATGAGAGCTCAGGAATTGCCATGACACTGCCGGGCAGGTTATGGTCGCATAATGATTCTGGAAATGAAAACAAGATCTATTGCATTGATACCCTGGGAAACCTGCTGAAGACTATTACGGTTTCCAATGCATCCAATGTCGACTGGGAGGAGCTGGCCCTTGACAATATGCAACGACTCTATATCTGCGATGTCGGCAACAACAATAATGACAGGCAGGACCTGGCCATATACCGCATTCCCGATCCTGAAACCATTTCGGGCACAAATGTAACAGCGGAGATAATCAGGTTCAGCTATGAGGACCAGACGGAATATCCTCCGCCGGCATCATTGAGGCATTACGATATGGAAGCCGTTGTATGGCATAATGATTCGCTTTTTCTGTTTACCAAAGACAGGACCGCACCTCTTTCGGGCTATACCAGGATGTACAAAATTCCGGCAAAACCCGGTACACATACAGCAGAATTCTCAGGCAGATATTATATCGGTAATACAGTCACTGCAGTGCAGGTTACATCTGCTGATATACATACTGATTCAGGAAAGCTTGTCCTTCTGACATATGACAGGCTGATTGTATTCAGTAATTTCGCCGGAAGCCGTTTCTTTGAAGGTAATGCTGTACATTATCCGTTTACATCACTGCCAGGTCAGGTTGAAGCAGTTCACTTTATAAACGGATCTGAACTATACATTACTGCGGAAGGAGCCGGTGGCATCTCGGGCTGGCTATACAATGCAATTCTGCCTTCAGCCAGATGAAATTACCGGAATAGAGCCATCTTCTCCGAACCTTGTTGTCAACTGCGTGTTATACATAAACAAACTACTTATGACATGGACAAGAATGAATTTGTTAAGGGAGAAGTATTTGGTTTTGCCCAATCAGTTGATTATGCTTCAGGCGCAATCGTCAGCAAAACCGTGCTTAAGAAAGGTACCGGCAATATCTCGCTTTTTGCTTTTGACAAGGGGGAGGCTCTGAGCGAACATACCGCACCGTTCGACGCTCTCATTCAGGTTGTTGAGGGAACCGGACAGGTTATTATCGCCGGCAAACCCTATGAGGTTGCAGCCGGCAACAGTATAATAATGCCGGCAAACATCCCGCATGCCGTTAAGGCAATAGAGAGATTCAAGATGGTACTCACCATGATTAAGAGTTCATAAGACGGTATACGGTATATGGTATTTGGTATGCGGTAAACAGAACCTGATATCCGCCGCCTGCAACATGTAATCAGCAACCAGCAACATGACAACCTGTACCCGGTACCCGGTACCCGGTATCCGGTACCCGGTACCCGGTACCTGATACCTGATACCTGATACCTGATACCTGATACCTGATACCTGATACCTGATACCGCTTCCCGTTCACCGTTATATTTTTTTTCCTATTTTTATGGCTTGTTAGTTTTAAGCAAACCAATTAAACAATATAGTTATGAGTGAAATCAAGAATCTTAAACCGACCGCATTATGGAACTACTTCCATGAGATTACACAGATACCGCATCCTTCAAAGAAGGAGGCCAGGATTGTTGAGTATATGGTTGAGTTTGGCAAGGAGAACGGTCTGGAGACAATTATCGACAAGGGTGGAAATGTTATAATCAAAAAGCCTGCTACTCCCGGCATGGAAAACCGCAAGGGTATTATTCTGCAATCACATCTCGATATGGTTCCGCAGAAGAACAACGATACCGTTCATGACTTTGAGAAAGATCCGCTTCAGACATTTATAGATGGTGAGTGGGTTAAGGCAAAAGGAACCACCCTCGGTGCAGATAATGGAATAGGTGTTGCTGCCAGCATGGCTGTCCTTGCAGCTAAGGACCTGCAGCATGGCCCGATTGAAGCTCTTTTTACTGTCGATGAAGAGGCAGGAATGGGTGGAGCCAATAATCTGGAAGGCGGAATACTGAAAGGCTCAATAATGATAAACACTGATTCTGAGGATGAAGGTGAGTTGTACGTTGGGTGCGCCGGAGGTATTAACGTAAGTGCATCAAAGAATTACAAGGAGGTTGACACCCCTTCGGGTATGGCGGCATACAAGGTTGTCATTAAAGGTCTCAGGGGCGGACACTCAGGTCTCGATATTCCTCTGGGCAGGGGTAATTCCAACAAGCTGATGTTCAGATTTCTGATGCAGGCTGAATCAGATTTCGGAATCAGAATTGCTGAAGCAATGGGTGGTGATCTCAGAAATGCGATACCCCGCGAGGGGCATGCCATTGTTTGTGTTGATTCCGGCAAGGCAGCAGGATTTGAAGAGTTTGTAAAGGAATACAACACTATGTATAAGAATGAATTTGCAGAAACTGATCCTGATATTTCATTCTTCGCAGAAAAAGCAGCAATGCCTGCCAGGGTAATGGATAAAGATGAACAGTACAATATTATCCGTTCAGTTTACATCTGCCCGAATGGTGTTATGCGAATGAGTCCTTCAATGCCGGGTCTGGTAGAAACCTCAAATAACCTTGCAATTGTAAGATGTGTTTCAGGGGATTTCAGCAGCCTCTGTCTTACACGCAGCTCTGTTGACACAGCCAAGGAGGCTACTGCATGGAAGGTCGCGGCCGGTTTTCAGCTGATAGGAGCATCGGTTAAGCTTGATGGCAGCTACCCGGGATGGAAGCCTAATATGAACTCTGCGATTCTTAAAACAATGCAGGAGGTATATAACAATATGTATGGTGTGGTTCCTGAAATCAAAGCTATACATGCCGGCCTGGAATGTGGTATCATTATGGGTGTTTACCCGGGACTTGATACAATATCATTCGGGCCAACAATCAGGAATCCGCATTCTCCTGACGAAATGGTAAATATAACTACTGTTCAGAAGTTCTGGGATTTCATGGTGGAAACCCTGAAAAATGCACCCGTCAACTAAGAAGATTTTTTGCTCAGAGAAAGAGGCGCCTGCTGCAGGTGCCTCTTTTTTTATTTCAGATCAGGTTCAATCTCTATTAGCAGGTCATCTTTCATTACATTCATATCAGCCTTGACGTGAATCCGTTTAACAACACCCGCAACAGGTGATTGTATTTCGTTCTGCATCTTCATAGCTTCAAGAATAACGACAGGTTCACCTCGTGATATGGCGCTGTTCTCCTTTGCCGGGACGTCAATAATCTTTCCGGGCATGGGTGCCTTTATCAATTCTGCTGTCTTTCCCTTTACTGAATTGTTCAGAAAAAGTCTGCGCTTCATTGAGAAAGGTGTCTCGACACTGAAAGTATAGCTGACGTCATTGAAGAGAATCTCATATTTGTTCTGTTTTGACCTGACTATTTCGACAGGATACCTCCTGTTCTTCCATAATATATAGGTGCCATACTTTTCATCTGATTTTAGCATGATATTATAATGTCTCCTGCCAATTTTGATGCTATCCTTAAGAGGCAGTCCGAAACTAATTCTCTTTTGCCCCTGCGACAATGCATAAAGCTTCTTGTGTTTGATTCTATCGCTCATAACTGTCAGAATTAAAACTGTTTGATTCGCTTGTTAAGAAGCCATGGACTCATCTCCTTATTCTGGAGTGAAAGGTTGTCATCACTCACATCTCCGTAGTTCTCCTCTATAAAGAGTTTGACAGCAAGCCATGCTGCTATCATCTCCTCATAATCGCTGCTGTAGTGGTACTGGTCTATATCCTTCTCAATAAATGATGTGGTGAAGTCTCCTGTAAGAAATTTCTGGTTCCTTACCAGCAACCTGAAAAATGGAAGTGTAGTCTTGCATCCTTTAAGCCACACTTTATCAAGTGCCATTTTGAGGTTCCTCATAGCATCTCTGCGATCTTTACCATATACGATCAGCTTGGCTATCATCGAATCGTACCCAGGTACTATTACTGATCCCGCTCTTACTCCAGTGTCAACTCTTACATATTGATCGTCAGGCATAATTATCTTTTCTATCTTTCCCGGATCGGGAGCGAATCCGGCCTGAACATCTTCTGCATTGATACGGCACTCTACAGCCCAACCGTTTAGTCTGATATCTTCCTGTGCAAATGAAATTTCTTCGCCGTTTGCAATTCTTATCTGCCATTCTATCAGGTCAATACCGGTAATCAATTCAGTAACCGGATGTTCCACCTGAATCCTGGTATTCATTTCCATGAAATAGAAATTCCTGTCAGAATCAAGCAGGAATTCCACGGTTCCTGCCGAGAAGTAATTAACAGCCCTGGCAATCTTGACTGCCATTGCTCCCATAACCTCGCGCAGTTCTTCATCGAGGGCTGCAGACGGAGCTTCCTCTATCAGCTTCTGGTGCTTTCTCTGTATCGAACACTCTCTTTCACCCAGATGAATAATGTTGCCATGGACGTCTCCCAGTATCTGAAATTCAATATGTTTGGGGTTTTCAATATACTTTTCTATAAATACTGAGGGGTCGTTGAATGCCTTTTCTGCTTCCCTGCTGGCAAGGATAAAGTTCTTTTCCATATCGGCAGATGACCTGACGATCCTCATGCCACGGCCTCCACCACCTGAAGCTGCTTTAATAATCACAGGGTACCCTATCTTCTCTGCAGCCTTAATGGCATCGTCTTCATGGCTTAGATTACCATTACTGCCCGAGGCCATTGGAATTGCTGCTGCTGCGGCTATCTGCTTTGCCACTGTCTTGTTGCCCATTTTATATATTGAATCGGGCGAGGGCCCGATGAATATGATTTTGTTGAGAGCACATTTCTGTGAGAAATATGCATTCTCAGCAAGAAAACCATAGCCGGGATGAACAGCATCGCATTTGTTCATCATTGCCGCTTCAATAAGCTTATCGATATCGAGAAACACAGATATCTCAGGCTCATCATTCGACAAGTCGTGAACAATGTCGGCAAAATCGAGATACATCGCACCGGGCTCAAGATGAGTACGTATAGCCACCGTTTCAATGCCCATCTTCTTTGCAGTCTTCATTATCCGTACTGCAATCTCACCCCTGTTGGCAATCAGAATTCGTTTTATTCCCATATCTTTCTTCTGTTTATTCCAATAACATTTTCTCTCTCTTATCTCCGCCCTTTTCCCTGGCGTCTGGAGAAAGGGGGTGGGGTCTATTAATATTCAACCCCGCTGTGGTTGTTATGTTCTATTTTTCCCCTTCAACGCCCTTCAACGCCCTTCTGCGCCCTTTACGCCCTTCTACGCCCTTTCCGCCCTTCTACGCCCCTTCCCGATACCTGGCACCCGATACCTGATACCTGATACCTGATACCTGATACCTGGCACCCGACACCTGATACCTGATACCTGATACCTGGCACCCGACACCTGATACCTGATACCTGACATCTGATACCCTTACAAAGGCATATTCCCATGCTTTCTCTCCGGCGCCTTCACCCATTTATTGCTCAATGCATCGAATGCCGATACAATCTTTTTCCTTGTTACAGCCGGATCGATAACTTCATCAACATATCCCTTTTCATCTGCGATAAACGGATTGGCAACTTTCTCCCTGTACTTGCGTACCAGTTCCTTCTTCAATGCTGCGGGATTGTCAGATGCTGCTATCTCCCTTCTGTATAGTATGGCAACGGCTCCATCGGGACCCATAACTGCTATTTCGGCTGTAGGCCAGGCAAAATTAAAATCGCCGCCAAGATTCTTGCTGTTCATTACAATATAGGCACCACCGTAAGCCTTTCTCAATATAACCGTTATTTTAGGAACCGTAGCTTCGCTGTAGGCAAAGAGCATCTTGGCTCCGTGTCTTATGATACCCCTGTGTTCCTGGTCAATTCCCGGAAGGAATCCGGGTACATCTTCAAGTGTCAGCAGGGGTATATTGAAAGCATCGCAGAATCTTATGAACCTTGCTCCCTTGGTTGACGAGTCAATGTCAAGAACGCCTGCAAGGACTTTCGGCTGGTTGGCAACGACTCCGATGGTTTTCCCCCTTAGCCGGGCGAATCCGGTTACCAGGCTCCCTGCAAAGAGTTCTGCTGTTTCAAAGAAACTATTTCTGTCTACCAGATTGACAATGACATCCCTGACGTCATAAGCTTTGTTAGGATCATCAGGAACGATGTCCCTGAGCTTCGGATTTACATCCGGAACCGAACCATCATCGTTAAATTCAGGCGGATTCTCGAGATTGTTGGAAGGCAGGTATGAAAGGAACTTCTTGAGTGCAAGGATTGTGTTTTCTTCATCATCATAGATCATGTGTGCCACCCCGCTCTTTCTGGCATGGATATCGGCACCTCCCAGTTCCTCAAATGTTACATCTTCATTCAGTACCTCCTTGACAACATTAGGACCGGTAACAAACATATAACTTGTCAGGTTGGTCATGAATACGAAATCAGTGAGAGCAGGAGAATAGACAGCTCCCCCTGCCGCAGGACCCATTATCACTGATATCTGAGGTATAATACCTGACGAGCTGATAATATTGTGAAAGATGGTTGCGTACCCGCTCAGGCTTGCAATTCCCTCCTGTATTCGTGCCCCTCCCGAATCCATTATACCTATCACCGGGGTACCCATTTTAAGGGCCATCTCCTGGACCTTGGCAATTTTCTTTGCATGGACGATGCCAAGTGAGCCGCCCATTACCGTAAAATCCTGCGAATAGACAAATACAAGACGGCCGTTGATTCTGCCGTGACCTACGATAACGCCGTCACCATATGACTCCTCAACTTTTCCGAATTCAACCTCGCCTGCAGCAGGAGTATTGTATGCATCGATTTCCTCGAAAGTGCCTTCATCAAAAAGAAGATCTATGCGTTCCCATGCAGTTAGCTTTCCCTTGGCATGCTGCTTTGACGCCCTTGAGGCATCATACTGTTTTTTTAATGCCGATTCGCGATCACGAAACGCCCTGAAAGCCTTGCCATTTATATCCATCTTCAAGCTGTTTTATCCGTATCCGGCTAAAGCCTAATAATTGTTGAATGGTAACAACTCTGAGGTACCGGAAACCCAAAGATATAAAAATGTTTCAAAGAAGATATGACTTTTTCGACTGTCTCTGACAGAGCTTATATAACACGCTGACATAAAATGGCTAATCTGATTTATTTTTTTCGACCGTAATAAAAGTGCCTTTGATCGCATGGTTATAATAAAGGGTAATCAGACATGTTCTTTTTCGACCGAAAGTTGATTTTGCTTTCACTATTTAGTGACTTACGGCAGAAAGACGGGTTTGCCTAATCCTCTGTTTCTTCGGTGTGGTAATGGAAATGTAAAAGTTAAAAGCTGTTAAATGTCATTCAGGCGTGTTGAAAGTGAATCTAAACAAATAAAAACTTCATAAATTGGTAGCTTGTATTACCAATACTTAACCGACCTATGAAGAAGACCTATTTCCTAATCAGATTAAGCATCATTTTCCTGGCTATGACCACTGTTATGTTTACTATGCCATCAGACGTAATGGCACAGACAGTCGGTCAGGATGTTCTCGGTGCTGCTGTTTACAGATCTATCGGATCAACACGTCACGGTGGACGTTTTGTTGATTTTGCCGTTGATGAGAATAATCCATCTGTCTTTTACGCTGCATTAGCATCGGGAGGATTGTGGAAAACAGTTAATAACGGCATTACGTTTGAATCAATATTCGATGACCAGGGTGTCATATGTATCGGAGATGTGGCAGTTGATCCTAATAACTCTGATGTTATCTGGGTTGGCTCCGGCGAAGCTAATAGCAGCCGAACATCCTATTACGGCGACGGTATATACAAGTCAACAGATGGAGGCAAGTCATGGAGTCATATGGGGCTAAAGAACAGTCAGCATATTGGCAGGATTATTATCCATCCTAAAAACCCTGATATAGTATGGGTGGCTTCTCTTGGCCCGTTATATTCTGAAAATGATGAGAGAGGAGTTTACAAAACTACTAATGGAGGGAAATCATGGCAAAGAGTACTTGAAGTCAGAAGCGAAGGAAAGTATATAGGAGTTGTTGATCTGGCAATAGATCCTTCGCAGCCCGATATTCTTTATGCGACAGCATATGACAAGGTCAGAAAGCCTTGGACCTTCAACAACGGAGGTCCGGGTAGCGGAATATACAAGACAACAGACGGTGGTAAAAACTGGAAAAAGTTATCGAACGGACTACCCGGGGGTATGATAGGCCGCATTGGGATTGATATCTCAAGAAGCAATCCGAAAACAATATATGCGAATGTTGAAAACTGCAATATTGATGGAGTGTCGGATGAGGAAAGGTATTATCAGCTATTAAACGGAATACCTCCAACAGGCAGGGAAATAGGTGCTGAAGTTTACAGATCGGATGACAAGGGCGAAACATGGAGGAAAGCTAGTCCTGAAGGCCGCCAGATAGGTGGAGGGCCTGGATATTACTATCAGCAGATCAGAGTCGATCCTAATGATCCCGATCATGTTTATGTCCTTGCTACAGGAATGTTTGAAACTATTGATGGAGGTAAGGAATGGAGAACTCCATTCAGGTTTGGAGGTGATAATCATGCTATGTGGATTAATCCCTCTAATTCCAAACATATGCTACTGGGCTATGATCATGGTCTTGGTGTTACATGGGATGGCGGACAGAACTGGTATCATCCTGATTTTATGCCGGTTGGACAGTTCGTGGCTGTAGGTTTCGATTTTGATTATCCCTACAATGTTTATGGTGGATTGCAGGATAATGGTTCTGTAAAGGGGCCGTCAACGAAACGCTCTGGTGGAGCTATTAGACTGGAAGACTGGAAATCAGTAGGAGGAGGTGATGGCATGTATAATGAGGTTGACTGGAATGACAGCAGATGGCTTTACAATGAATCCCAGTTCGGACCCTTAACAAGAACTGATCAGATTACCGGTGAGCGGAAGTCAATAAGATACCAGTCAATGGATCGCTGGGCATGGAACGCACCTATAGTTGTGAGTCCTCATAACAGTAAGACAATCTACCATGCCGGAAACAAGGTAGTGCGATCACGTAATCAGGGTGAATCGTGGGAAGAGATAAGCGACGATCTTACTACTGCCGATGAGGCTAAAATTCAGGGGACGGGTAATATCCAGTACTGCACAATAGTTACGATGGATGAGTCACCAGCCAAAGAGGGCGTTCTTTGGGTTGGAACAGATGACGGTAAGGTATGGGTTACTCCTGATGGGGGAAGGACATGGAACGATGTTACAGGAAATATTACAGACCATCCGGGTCATTGGGTCAGCAGGGTTACTGCTTCAAATGCTGATGAAGCAACTGCGTATGTGACCATTACCGGATTAAGAAGTGATGATTTCAGACCATTTGTATATAAGACAACTGACTTTGGCAAAACCTGGAAATCAATTGCATCAAATCTTCCTGTTGATGAATCATTGTGTGTAATACGCGAGCATCCCCAAAATCCCGACTTATTATTTGTCGGTTCCACAAAGGCGGTATACGTAAGTTTTGATGGAGGATCTGTCTGGAACAAGTACAGAAACAATATGCCGAATAATCCGGTTGAGGACCTGAAGATTCACCCGAGGGAAAATGATCTGATAGTAGCAACACATGGAAGAAGCCTTTTTATATCGGATATCAGTTATTTTGTGGAGATTAACAGAGAAACTCTAAGTAAAGAGTTTCATCTCTTCAAGCCTCAGACTCGTGTTAAATGGGTTAGCACCGGTGCGAACAACAGTTCCTCTCTGAATTATAATGGAGAAAGTGAACCTGTTGCTGCCCATATCTATTATTATCTTAAGAATGGGGCTCAGGATGTTAAAATTCAGGTTCTTGATGGTGTAAGGATTATTTTTGAAGGTGAGGCTGCAAAAGATAAGGGTGTAAACCGGTTCCTGTGGAATTATGCAATCAGACCTCCTTTATCTGAAAGCGAAGAGACAGGAAGACGGCCAATGGCACGTGCTGCTGCTGCTTCTGCCAGACCCGGAGATTACACCGTAAGGCTTGTTGTGGACGGTAAGACAATGGATGTACCGTTTAAGCTTATTCAGGATCAATGGTTTGAAAAATAACCTGCAATATCAAAACTTAATGGATTAATTATTATTTAATACAGAACTTATGAAACACAGATTTATCAGATTCAGCCTGCTTATCTCGCTTGTGATGCTGGTAGCTAATCCGCTGCAGTCACAGGAAGAGATGTTTTCAAAGAAGGGGTATCAGGATCCGCCGGATGCTATCAAAAACCATGTTCTTGCTCCGCGACATGAGAATATATCCCTGTCAAATCTTAGTCCAGACCGTTCCTGGTTCCTGAACACAAAAGGGGATGGAATCACTCCTGTTGAGAGGCTCGGCTTACCCTATAACAATCTTGCAGGGGTTGTGGTCGATGTTGAAGCGAACAGGTCAAGATCCCTTACAACCGGCGGCTCAGTAGGCTATGAGGTTATTCCAGCAGAAGGAGGATCTCCGCGTACAATACAGGTTCCGGCCAATGCAAGAGTATCATCGGCACGCTGGTCACCTGACGGTAAGAAAATAGCCTATTATGCCAATTTCAAGGATGCTACTCATATATATGTAGCTGATGTATCAAATGGCAGATCAACCAAAATAACCCCCAGGCCGGTACTGGCAACACTCAACAGCTCCTTTCAGTGGTCAGGAGACAGTAAATATATTCTCACTGTTCTGATACCTGAAAACAGAATGCCGGAACCGCAGCAGTATGTGCTTGATAATCATTTGCGTGTAAGAGTTGCTTCACCGGGTAACAATCAGCTTCGTACAGTTGTGCATCTGCTCGAAGATTCTTATGATGAAGCTCTCTTTGAGTACTACTGCACCGGACAGATTGCAAAAATAAACGTTGAGAGGCCAAGGGATATAAAAAATGTCGGAAAACCTGATCTCTATTCATCAATCAATTTTGCACCTGATGGTAACTACCTGATGGTAACAACGGTACAGAGGCCGTTTTCGAATATTGTTCCTGTAAGCTCCTTTGGGAATGTCAATGAGCTCTGGGATCTGGACGGAAATGTTCTGTCTGAGATAAGCAAGAGGGAATTGCGCGAAGGCAGTGCACCAAACAGAGGTGCCGGCGATGATGATCAGCAGCAGGAAAGAGAGCCTCAGAAGAGGTCCCTGAGGTGGAGGCCTGATGGCCAGGGAATTAGCTATCTGTTGCGTGATCCCGCTCCGAGAAGGGATACTACCAACGCTCAGAATGGTGATAACAACAGGCAAACAGGAGATGCAGCAAACCAGAGAGCAGGACAGGGTGAAAGGCAGGCACAGACAAAAAGGATGGACAGGGTATATCAGTGGCTGCCTCCATATGGTGAAGATGATGTAAAAGTTATATATGAGACCGAGTCACAGATAGCAGGTCTTGATTATTCTGATGACTGCCAGACGCTTTTCATTACCGAGTCATCAAGCGGACAAAGTCATGTCTATGTTGTATTTCTTAGCGAGCCTGATAAGAAGTATACAATTTACAAGCACAGAACGTCAGAGTTTTACAAAAACCCTGGTTCATTGATGAGTAAAACAGACGAGACTTCAGGTGAAAGAGTCATTATGATATCTTCTGATGGTAACTATGTATATCTGTCAGGAACACAATATTATGAGGATTACCTGGAGAATGCCCCTCAGCCGTTTGTTGACAAGGTAGAGATCAGGACAGGAGAAAAGTCAAGACTGTTTGAGAGTTCAAAGGATTTCTATGAGAGAGTCTCTGCCGTGCTTGATGTTGATTTTAACAAGATTATCATATCCCGTGAAGCCCCTACCGTAATATCCGATAACTATCTGATCGACCTGAACACAGGTGCAGAAAAGAAACTTACAAACAATGTTGATTATACACCAGATGCTACAAATGCCAAGTATTACCGTGTTGAGATTGAGAGGGTAGATGGTATCAAATTTATTGCAAACGTGTGGATGCCAAAAGACTGGAACGGGGAGAAACTGCCTGCTATGTTTTGGTTCTATCCGAGGGAATTTACTGACCAGGAGTCAATTGACAGGGGCAAAAGGTCAACAAATATTAACAGCTTCAGGTCAACAGGTGTCCGCTCAATGAAGATGCTGACACTCTACGGATATGCCTACGTTGAACCAGATTTCCCGATAGTTGGCCCTTCAGGGAGGATGAACGATTTCTTTGTTCCTGATATTCAGAAAAACTGGGCAGCTATTATTGATATTCTCTCTGAGAAGGGTTTCATTGACAGAAGCAGGCTTGCTTTGGGCGGACACAGCTATGGTGCATTCGGTACTGCCAACTCAATGATACATACCCCGTTTTTCAAGGCTGGCATTGCCGGCGACGGTGCTTATAACAGGACGCTTACACCGATGAGCTTCCAGAGCGAGAGAAGAGTGTTGTGGGAAGCGCGTGAGACTTATCTTACAATGTCTCCGCTGCTATGGGCAGAGAGACTTACCGGAGCGTTGCTGATGTACCATGGTGGTGATGACAATAATGTTGGAACCTGGCTCATTAATTCCGAAAGGATGTTTATGGCGCTGAACGGCCTTGACAAACCTGCATCACTTTATATCTATCCGTATGAAGACCACGGTCCTGCAGGTAAAGAGACACAGCTTGATATGTGGGCAAGATGGGTGGCATGGCTCGACTTCTATGTCAAAAATGCCGGAAAAAAGACCAGTCAGGAGGACAAGTAACAGTTCCTGATTGTAAAGATTGTTTTTTTACCACGGGAGGTTGCCTGAAACGGCAACCTCCCTTTTGGTTTAGAGCGAGTGCTGGCAATAATGTATCAGAATTGCCTGTCAGACAGCCTATAATCATTCAACAAAAAGCAATTTCGATTGTTTATACTTATGTCGATTCAATGATGTCACTTAAAAGGCTGATAATATTATTATTTACCGCTGCAGTGATATTTGCAGGAGGATGTGGTAATTCCGGGATTCCCGGAAATGACAACATTTATTATATTGATTTTTCTGATACTCTGAAGATAACTGGCCTGGCAGAAGAGAATGATCGATCATCAGGCGAACTTCGCATAGCAGTTGCTTCTATCACTTCGCCACGTGAAACATTCCGGTATTACCGCGATATGTTCAGGCTTATTTCCGAAAAAACAGGGATGAAAGTAAGTATGATTCAGAAAAAAACATATGGGGAGATCAACGATATGGCTGCCAGCAATCAGATCGACCTGGCATTTATCTGTTCAGGAGGGTACATCAGCGGTGTGGCAGATTCCTCCTTCAGGCTGCTTGTAATACCGGAACGCGATGGCAAAAGAACCTACCAGTCATATATTATTACTTATGAGTCATCGGGTATTGATGATTTCGAAGATATGAAAAACAGAAGCTTTGCTTTCACCGATCCGCTTTCAACGGCAGGAAAACTCTATCCTGTAAAACTGCTCAGGGATGCAGGCTACATGCCGGAAGATTATTTCAGCCGTATCATCTATACATATGCACATGACAATTCCATTCAGCTCGTTTCAAAACGAATGATAGACGGAGCTGCCGTCAATAGCCTGGTATATGAGTATGTTGCTTACACAAATCCGGAAAGAGTGAGTAATATAAGAATAATTGACAGATCAGGATGGTTTGCAATGCCCCCGGTGGTTGTTTCACGTGAACTTCCCGATAGTATGGTTGCCATGCTGAAAGATTTGTTCCTTGAGATGCACCTTGACGAGCGTAGCCGTAATGTGCTCGAAATGCTTATGGTTGACAGGTATGTAGTGGCGGACGATAATGATTTCAGCAGTGTTCGCAGCTTGGTTGAGGGAGAAGAAGCTGATTAAGTGATGATCAGGTCTGATGAATCAAATAAAGGTAATAGGAGCAGGAGACTTTCACTGTTCTGGAAATTTACCATTGCAATTAGTTTAACAGTTCTTCTTTTTGGATCTATCAATCTCATTTATATAAGGAACCAGGTTTACAAGACCTTTGAAGAGCAGATAGAAAAACATGGTATAAGTATAGCCATGGCAATTGCTGAGAGTGCTTCAGAACCAATTTTATATGATGATCTGGTGGCGCTATATAATATTATAGACCAAACCATAAGGGTTAACAGTGATGTTGATTATGTAATGATAATAACATCTGAAGGGCAGATACTGGCGCATTCATTCAACGATTACGTACCAGCGGAGTTGATTGGTTTAAATAATCCTGCTGATAGTGGTGACGCCGGTGTTCAGATTGTCAGAGATATAAACGACAGACACAGAACGGTCAGGGACATAGCTCTGCCGATAACAGACAGCACCGGGGGTAAGGTCAGGGTCGGAATGAAGGAGGATGAGTTTTATATCAGAATAGGCCGTATTACATCGCTTTTCATAGGAATGGTTTTCTTTTTTTTGTTTCTGGGGATACTGGCTGCATTCATTCTGTCATATGTAATCACCGATCCTCTTAAGTCAATCAGCAGACGTGCATCGGGTGTGGATCTTGATTCTTTGGGCAGGAAAAAACAAACTGACATGGTTACTGACACCAGGGTCTCGGTGAGACTGAAAAACATATTCAGCCTCACCGATGAAATAGACACACTTGATAATGCATTCAATGAAATGCTTCAAAGGCTCAATAAAGCATATTATGAATTAATGAGGGCCCATGAGTCTTTGTCGCATAGTGAAAAAATGGTGTCTCTCGGAACACTTGCAGCAGGTTTGGCTCATGAGATAAACAATCCGCTGGCCGGTATGAGAAACTGCATAAGGAGAATAAGTGACAAACCTGAAAATGTCGCACAGAATTCAGAGTACATAGCGCTGATGTCTGAAGCACTGGAAAGGATCGAGCACGTAGTGGAGGGAATGCTTAATTTTTCAAGGAAGCAGGATCTTGTGCTCATTGAAACGGACATCAACGGGCTGATAAGAAATTCAGTTGCCCTGGCCAGGTATCAGATCGACAAATCAGGCATAGAACTCTCGGGTAACTTTGCAGAAGACAGGTTGATTGTCACCGCAAGTCCGAATCATCTGCAGCAGGTTTTTCTGAATATAGTTCTTAACAGTATTGATGCCATAAACGAGAGGAAAACAGATGAACCAACGTTAACCGGTTCAATAAACATAGAGGTAGCAGGAACAGGCAGCGAGGTGGTAGTACGTATTACCGACAATGGTACAGGTGTGGCCCCTGAAAAACTCACATCAATCTTCGACCCGTTTTTTACCATGAAAAAGATAAAGCAGGGAACGGGTCTCGGTCTGTCGGTAAGCTACAACATTATTGCCAGCCATAACGGCAGTATTACCGCGATAAATTCAGAAAACGGAGGACTTACCGTAATTGTTACCATACCTCAGCCTGATAAAACACTAAATAACAGCGCTCATGCTTAAAATATTCATTGTTGATGATGAGAGAATAGTCAGAGTTACCACTGCTGATGATCTTCGCGATGCAGGTTACCAGGTAAGAGAATTCTCTTCTGCACAGGCAGCATTGCAACTCCTTAATGAATCGGATGAAGAGTCTGATGTAATTATAACCGACCTCAATATGCCGGGTATGAACGGCATGGAATTTCTTAAAATAATCCGGCAGACAAGACCGGAAACCTTTGTTCTGTTAATGACAGCCTATGCCAGTGTCAATACTGCAGTGGAGGCAATGAAGCTTGGTGCCTACGACTATATCTCCAAACCCTTTAATATTGACGAACTACTTATGACAGTCGAACGCATAAGGGAGTTAAAGAGCGTCAGGGAAGAGAACCGGGAACTCCGTAAACAGGTCAGGAAACAATTCGACAGATCATCATTTATAGGAAAAAGCGGCGTCACACAGAAGGTGTTTGACATGGTCAGCCTGGTAGCTGATAAAACCACTACCGTTCTTATAACCGGTGAAACCGGCACAGGCAAGGAGTTGCTTACCAGTATCATCCACTATAACAGTAACAGAAGCACAGCTCCTTTTATAAAGGTTAGCTGCGCCATACTGTCGCGGGATATCTTCGAAAGCGAACTGTTCGGCCACGAGAAAGGTTCCTTCACGGGAGCTGAAAAGATGAGAGCGGGCCGTTTTGAAATGGCAGACAAAGGTACTCTGTACCTTGATGATATTGACGACATGCCGTTTGACCTTCAGGTTAAGTTGTTGAGAGCTCTCGAGGAAGGGGAGATTGAAAGGGTAGGGGGAACCGAGACTGTTAAGATAGACGTCCGCGTAATTGCATCAACAAAAAAAGATCTGAAAGTTTTGGTTGACCAAGGGAAGTTCCGGGAGGACCTGTACTACCGGCTTAATGTTTTTCCGATAAACCTTCCTCCGCTAAGGGAGAGACCTGATGATATTGAAGTACTTGCACATCATTTTGTTGAAGAGTTTGCAGGCGGAAGCGGGATCACGATAGAAAAGGAGACTCTGTCCATCCTTCGTCAAAATGATTTTCCGGGAAATGTCAGGGAACTGAAGAACCTTATGGAGAGGCTCGTGATAATGGCTCAGGAAGGCGTTATAGATAAAGATATCCTGCCTTATGATGTGCGATTTCCGGGTAAAAAGCATACCTGTTTCCATTTTGGCAATAAGCCGCTTAATGAAATTCTTGAGGAAGTAGAGTCAAACGCAATAAGAGATGCCCTTATAAGATCAGGAGGAAACAAGGCCGGAGCCGCAAGGCTGCTCGATCTGCCGCCATCAACCCTTAAATCTAGAATTGAAAAGCTGGGAATTGAAGCCTGAAAACTGCAGCTTTTCGTCCGTTCCGACGAAATTTCGTCGTTTTTCTAACTGGCCGGCTCTTTGTTTGTCATCCGGTAAGTGTCTTAAATGACATATAATCAAGTCTTTAAAGACTAAATGATAATGCCTGCCAACCATTTGGTCTGGTTATTGTTTATTTAGAGAGAGTCTAAATAATTATTATTTACAGTAAAAGTTGTATAATACCATGAGAACAAAAGCAATAATTAAATCGATAGTGCTGATTTTGATTTTGTCAGCTTCTGTCGATGCACAGGTAACTCAATACGATGTTAAATCGCATTCGCTGAAGGTAGAGGGTACGTCTAACCTTCATGACTGGTATGCTGATGTTGAAAGCCTTAAAGGTTCGGTAAAGATTAAGGTCGATAATGGTAAGATAACCGGTCTGGAAGGCTTGAGTATCATAGTTGATGCCAGATCATTCAAGGCATCAAGGGGCAATATAATGAACTCAAAAATCAATGATGCGCTTGACACCAAATCCCATCCTGAGATCAGGTATGAGCTTGGCAGGGTTAATTCTATTACAGAAGAAGGCGGAGTGTACACTATCAGCACAACCGGACAGCTTATTGTTTCAGGAGTTGCCCGGACAGTGAGTGTAAATGCATCAGGCAGGATGAAGCCTGATGGTACAATTGAGCTTTCAGGCAGCACTGCCGTTAAGATGAGTGATCATGAAGTTTCACCTCCTACGGCAATGTTTGGTGCTCTTACCACAGGAGACGAGGTCACTCTTAAGTATTCTGTTGTACTACAGCCAGGTATTGTCACCGGGAGCAAATAGAGCTTCATATCAGATATAATTAATAAATACTTACTTAAACAAGAGAGAAATTTACTATGAAAACAACACGACTATTTTACGTTTTGGTTTTGATGATTTTTGCGACCACGCTATATGGACAGAATGGCAAAATCGCCTTTTACAGGCCGTTCGATCAGAGTGGCATACATGTCTTTGAGTCACCCAAAGCAGATACTGTACCCTTTACCGGCATGACTGTAAGGATTGGGGGAAGCTTTACCCAGCAATTTCAGGCGCTGAGCCACAGCAATACAGCTCAGCCGAACAACGTTACCATTGGATCAGTAACGCATAACCTGAATGCACTATATCCACTAGCGTCAGGTTTCAACCTTGCTACTGCCAACCTTCGCTTCGATATTCAGCTTGAGGATGGAATACGTGTTTCACTGGAAAACTATATGTCATCCCGTCATCATCCTGAGTTCTGGGTCAAGGGAGGTTATATTCAGATTGACAAGCTTCCGATGTTTGGCAATCCAGACTGGTTTACCCGTTACTTCACTGTTAAGATAGGTCACTTCGGTATTAATTACGGTGATCAGCAGTTTCGCAGGAGTGACAACGGTAATACAATTCTTAATCCCTTCGTTGGAAATTATATAATGGATGCCTTTACTACCGAGATCGGTGGGGAGCTTTATGTTTTTCCCTCTGAAAATCTGTTTTTAATGGCAGGAATGACAGGAGGTATCATAAATGGAGATGTTAAGACCGCCTATGACTCAAATGGCGATGTACTTCGCAAAAGTCCTTCCATATTAGCCAAGGTTGGTTACGATACACAATTGAACGATGATCTCAGAGTACGTCTCAGCGCAAGCCTTTATGCCAATCCGGGTACAACACGCAACACATTGTATGCAGGTGACCGTACCGGATCGAGGTACTATATGGCAGCTGAACCTGAAAGGACTGTTTCATCAGGCGCTTTCTCGCTGTACACTCCTACAAACAGGTTTACTTCAGGGCGAATATCTCCCGGATTTACCCACAAGGTTACTGCTATCTCCATTAACCCGTTCATAAAGTTCAGGGGTCTGGAATTCTTTGGCACGTACGAGACCAGTAGCGGAACCGAGAGCCCTATGGTTGCTGAAAGCCGCTCTTTCAGCCAGATTGCGGGAGAAATGGTATACAGGTTTCTGCCCCGGGAGCAGGCTTTCATTGCCGGCCGCTATAATAAAGTAACCGGACTTCTTTCAGGATATACAGATGACATCTCGATAGACCGCATTCAGCTTTCAGCAGGTTGGTATACTACAAAAAACCTGCTTCTGAAACTTGAATATGTGAACCAGAATTTCAATGGTTTCAATGCTACTGATTACCGTAACGGGGCAACTTTTAACGGATTTATCCTCGAAGCCGCTGTAGGCTTTTAAGCTAAATATCTTCTGTTTCGCGGTGCCTGCTGTTATGCAGGCATCTGCGAAATATAACAAAGTTAAAAAACGAAGTTATGATCCATGGAATCTTCAAAATACTACTCCTGCCTCTTCTGTTAACATCAGGTGAGGCCAGAAACATATCCTACACTTTGGGTGAGGAAAGCTGGCTGCGCTTGTCAGGTACCAGTTCGGTAAATTGTTTCGAATGCATTTCAATCAGTGAATCAGCAAAGGGTAATATGGAGGTTGTTACAGATGAATCTGAGGATATCATAACCTTTTCAAATGCGCTCCTGAATATAAGCGTGAAGTCGTTTGACTGCCTTAATCCCCGTCTTACCAAGGATATGCAAAATACCCTGGGTGTTGAAAAACATCCCAATATTTCAATTGAACTTCTTGAAGTCTTCAACTCAGAAACAACTACTCAGAATGGATCAGGTATGATCAACGCCATGATCTCAATAAAACTGAATGGGTACAGAAAGGTAGTTGAAATACCTGTCAAATGGACTGCTGTAGAGGAGGATAAGTACAGATTTTCCGGTTCAGGGGCTTTAAGAATGTCTGACTTTGGAATTTCGCCGCCCTCACCGATGTTCGGGCTTATAAAAGTCAATAATGAGATACAGATATCTTTCAATCTGTCTGTCTCAGTTGAAAAGGTGTAATGCCAATCCAGTTAAAACAGATACTTGTTTCTAAAGGTTGAACAGAAAATCATGAAGGTCCTCGTCGGCATTCAGATTTAGCTTTTTTCTAAGTCTTGAACGACTGATGTAAGCACTCGAAGGTTGAATATTCATTATATCTGCAATTTCCTTTGAGTTAAGACCTATTTTAAGGTAGGCACATAAACGCAGATCGTTGCCGGATAGCCCGGGAAACTGTTCTTTTAGTTTCCTGAAGAAGTCCTGATGCAACTCATCCATTTGAATCTCAAATGTTCTGTCCTCCAGGTTAAGATACGAGTCAATCATTTTTTGCATCTCCCGCCAGAGGCCGGAGGATTCGTGTTCATTTTTCTGCGCCAGATCACACTTCTCCTTCATTGCAAGCAGCAGGCGGTTCTTATCCTCATTTTCCTTTGCTTTATTTGCCAGATCAATGGTCTTCCTTTTAAGTTCCTGCTTAAGCTGGTTGTATTCAGATTGCAGTTTTTCCTGCTCTATTCTTAGAATCTCCTTTTCATATTGTTCCGACTGCTTCAGCAGTGCTGCCTTTTCTCTTACCATAGATTCTTCCTTTTGCCTTTTCAGGGCCAGATTGCGCCAGAGGAATAGTATATAGACAGTAATCAGAAGAAGTATGAAGTAGAAGGTGTATGCATACCAGGAACGATACCAGGGGGGAGCTATCCTTACTGATACCCGGGTTGCGTCGACAATAGAGCCTTCTGCTATTGCCCTGACGAATACCGTATGTTCACCTTCCTTAAGATTCAGGAATGTATAGCTGTTTTCATCATCCCGGCCAGTCCAGCTTCCACCCTCATTTAACCGGTATTGATACAAAACATTATCCTTGTCAGGAACAATAAATTCAATCTTCAGATTATGTAATCTGTAAGGAATAGTAGCATTGGGGAAGAATTTTACACGCTCGTGGTTGTTGAATCCGACGATATCTCTGATAATCAAACTGCTTTTATCCTTGGGGTAGGTATTGTCACCCATTCTGAAATATTTAAGAGCAAAGCCATTGTAAACAGGGTAGAAGCCATAATCGGAGTTTAATGGCAAATGTAAATAGACATCTGATAAGACTCCTTCAATTTTGGGCTGTGCTATCTTTTCAGTCTCATTAACAAATTGTCCGCTTTCTTCATCAAAGGAATATTCAAATCTGTCTGTTACCACTCTTATGCCTGTGGAATCATTTACAAGTGATGGATGATTGCCTTTGAAAACGGAGTCAGGAAATATTGATCTTTCAGCGGGAAAGAGCGTGTCGTCCAAAACAGCACGAATAATACCGAAGTTTGAAATATTCACCCACAGGATATTCTCTTTTTCTACAACCAACTGGTTGCATGAACCCAGTATGAGCTCCATCCTTTTCAGAAACTCCCAGCCGTTTTCGCCTCTTGTAAAAACAGATATCCCATTATAGTTACCAGTCAGAAGATAATCCCTGTACTCAATTATTGACCACACTCCTGGCTGGTCGCTCAGTTTTTGAACAGAGTTACCATTCAAATAGAATAAACCCTGGTCATGGCCAATTAGCAAGGAGTTGTCTATTTCAGCCAATGTCCATACCTGTCCTTCGGTTCCCGGAACGACTGTGAATTTGTAAAATTCAGAATCATTATTCATGTCATCCCAATCCGAACGATACAGTCCCTGGTTAGTCCCAAGGTAGAAGACACCGTCCTGCAGGATTGCAGATGATCCTGTTCCAAAATCTCCCCGGTAGTCCAGGAAGTAGGTGATGTCGTTTCTCAGATTCAGGGAGGAAATGCCGTAATCCATTCCAATCCACAGTCTGCCTTCCCTGTTGAAATGCAAGCTAAGTATTGTGTTGTTGGGTAATCCCTTTTGTTTGTTTATCTGATGTAATATCTGTCCTTCTGAATCAGCAATGAACAGCCCTCCCAGTACAGTGCCAAAGGCTAAATGGTTATTATCGATGTGCTCAAAACTGAATACTTTTGATGTCTTTAGTTTTTCTGATAATGCATTATTGATTGCAACGAGTTTACCTGAAGCATAAGAGAACAAACCTGAATCTCTTGTTACTATCACAAGCCCTTTATTGTTTTCATACAGACCCCGGATCTGAAAATCTGTATTCTCAGAATAGGCGAACAACAGCTTTAGCGATAATCCGTTAAGCTGGTATAATCCATAGTTCAGGTCTGAAACATACAGGGTATCGTTAATTAAGAAACTGCCTGCAAATCCGTGAGGAGCCGTGATTCGGGTAAGTTGTTGGTTTTTATATACATAAATATACTGAGCTGAGATGAATATAACATTACCATCTGTATGATGAACAGCCCAGAACTCCTCATATGTCTCGTTAAGGTCTTTTTCAAACGGATATAATGAAGTGTATTCGAACTCCTGATATCTGTTTCTCTTCCAAACTCCAAAATCGAGATCGGAACCTGTGTATATCAGAGAGTCATTGATTAGCAATATTGACCGGGTAAATCCTTTACTTCCTTTATAGCTTTTCCAGTTTTTTCCATCATATTCGAGCAAACCCTTATCTGCCGCCATATATACTATGCCATTTTCTGCAGATGTTATTGCCCATATCTTGCCCATCTCATTAAACTGACCAGGAGTGTAGTTATGCAGCAAGGGCATACCTTTATCAGGAAACTTCTGAGATAGAGATACAAAACAACTCAGGAAACTTATTAACAAGTATGATGTCAATTTTTTCAAATCTTTCCAGATTTTTATATCCAATTCTATGCAATATAAAAAAAAAGAATGAGTCATCTCAATAGTGATGACTCATTCTGTCAATACCATGAATGGTGATAATTAATTTATAATCAGCCTTTGTGTTTTAATTTTTCCATCCAGTGTTTGAATGTTCATTATATATATGCCTTTACTGAGGCCATCGGTACCTAATACAGATGTGGAATTCAATGATCTGATCAATTTGCCGTTAACGTCATAGAGATCAACTTTCTTCACTGTTGCATTAAGCTGAACCTGTACTCCCGAATTAACAGGATTTGGGTAAGCAACCAGATCATTGTACTCTTCAGTGTTAACCGAAGTAGTACCGTCCTTAAAGAAATAGACATTATCAACAAATACAGTAGTTGCACCTGTGGGTTGTCCTACCAGTATGTATTGTGCAAGATGTGCTCTGGCTGTAAGTCCGGTAAAATCATTCAGCGGTATATCAAGGCTAACCCATTCACCCTGTGCCGGTGTGGTGAAATTAACCTGATGCTCTGTATCATCGCCACCACCAAAAGCTCCGTCTGCGCCGAAGTCAACCAGTTTAACCCCAAAGAATGTAAAATTTGCTGACCATACATCGAGGTGTAGGTGCGTCATTTCCGTGGCGTCAATTTTATTGGCAACAGTTTCAATTCCAACAAAATCGAGACCTGAGTACTTCTTGGTTGGATTACCTTCGATGCTTACATCTTCGAGAGTAGCTGCCGACCATGTTGTTCTCCATGTGTCAACTGTGACGTCAGTATATGCGTCACTGAAGAGAGAGATTACATTGGCTGCCTGACGGGTAGGTGTTGGAGCCGCTGTTTCAGGTTCTGTAGGACCCGCGACATCTTTATAGAAATAAACATTATCAATAAATACAGTAGTTGCGCCTGTAGGCTGTCCTACCAGTATGTATTGTGCAAGATGCGCTCTGGTTGTAAGTCCTGTAAAATCGCTCAGCGGTATATCAAGACTAACCCATTCTCCCTGGGCTGGTGTTGTGAAATTAACCTGATGTTCTGCGTCATCACCACCACCAAAAGCTCCGTCTGCACCGAAGTCAACCAGTTTTACTCCGAAGAAGGTGAAATCTGCTGACCATACATCAAGGTGTAAGTGTGTCATTTCTGAGGCGTCAACTTTGTTGGCAACAGTTTCAATTCCAACGAAATCCAGACTTGAGTACTTCTTGGTTGCATTACCTTCTATGCTTACATCTTCAAGGGCAGCTGCCGACCATGTTGTTCTCCATGTTTCAACTGTAACGTCAGTATATGCGTCACTGAAGAGAGAGATTACATTGGCTGCCTGACGGGTAGGTGTTGGAGCTGCAGTTGCCGGCTGTACCGGTGGCGTGGGTGCCGGATGGAATGTAATGCTGTCGAAATAGATGATATTATCCTGACTCCTGGCCGCGAAATCCGGGAAGATGATGATCCTTTTCAGTCCGCCAAACTCTGCGGGAGGATTTGGAGCATTTGAGAAATCGAAAGTCAATTCTTCCCACTCGTTGATTTTAGTATTGGCGACTTTTATTTCTCCTGATGACCAGTCATTAGGTGGCGCTCCTGCGTCAAATTTTATTCCCACATCGCTGATGACACTTTTATACACCATTATTTTTACAATCCGGTTGTTTTCATTCCAGGTGAATGTGCCGAGGTTACCCTCAAGTGATTCTACACCTGCCCAGGGATTGCCGGCTTGCAGTGCAGTAAACTTGGCTACCTTAGCTGAGGTGTTGATACCGGTCATAAAGGGATTGTCGATGATTTCCAGCGCCGGATTGGTGTTATTCTCAAACACTGTCCATGTCCAGGTAGATCCGTGACCTCCCGTCTCAAAGGTGATGGGAGCGTTCTGAGCAAAGCTCATTGATGAAAATAAGATCATCATAATAATAGTAGAAATTCTCATAATCTTTCAGTTTTTAGGTTAATAATATTTGGAAATGTATCATTAAATGTCATTTTTCATTATAATATTAGCATAAGGTAGTTCTTTTATTCCGATTAGGTTATATTTATCTCATATAAATAAATCTCTTACTGCCATTTTTGGGGTTCTGTCAATTTTGAATAAACCCCAGTGCTTTTCAGGCTCCAACGGCTCTGGTGAGCCTTTCCACAACTCATCGAACGCTTCGAAGAAGAATGCAAGTATTCCTTCCTTTTCAACCCATTCCATTAGTATCTCAAAATAGATTTTCTGATAATCTTCATTAACGTTCTGAGGATTTATTCCTCTTCCGTTGGAATTTGTAGCCCATCCTGCCTCAGTTATAACAACAGGTTTTCCAGGGTATTGGTTGGCAACAGAATAGTAGTTCTCCTTTGAGAACTCAAGAGATTCTGATATGTGCTTATATTCCCATACAGGATAAGTGTGTATCGAGATAAAATCAACTTCATCTGCAACTCTTTTCAGTTTAAAGAGCCAGGGCGCATAGTTGTCGCAATATGTAACGGGTTGTTTTATAGAATTCTTTACAAGTTTTACATAATTCATGACACTACTTTCCGGCACATAGTGATCAGTCCACTCTACACATGCTTCATTGCCAACGGATACAGAAAAAATGGTTTCAGGGTTATTGCTGGCAAGTCTTATTAATTTATCAATTCTTAATTTATTATTTACACGATTAAGTTCCAGCTGTTCCTCGGAGTATACCCCTCCATTCCATGGACAATTGAAGTTGTTCATCTCAGCTCCTGTGTAGGCTCCCTGCATCACTTTAAAACCAAGCTTCTCTTTTCTAATAACCTCCAAAACTGTATCTGCGTGCTGATCACAATCGAAAAGACGCAGGTACTTCCAATGACCCTCCAGTAGTAGCAGGTCTTCCCTGACCTCTTCGTATGATGGATAAAGTCCGCCCGGATTTTGTCCCTGCCTGAAGCCTGAATAGCATATAGCCCTTCCCGGATCAATATTTAATGTCTGATATATGTTCATCGCTGTATTTCAGTCTTTCGTTCTTATCCCATATACCCCAGTAGGCGCCCACTTCTCCTTCTGCTCCTGTCTTCCATGACTCATCAAAGGAAGAGAAATAGAAAACTTCTATACCTTCATCTATTGACCATAGTTGTGTATTTATAAAATACCTCAGTGCTGCCTGTTCAGAAGGAACGGCTTCTCCCAGTTTTTCTCCCCTGCTGGGCCATCCGGTCTCGGTAATAATTACTCTCTTACCCTTAGCTGCTGATTTTGCCTGTTGAAACATCTGTTGAATATGCTGATGGGAATACTTGAATCCTGTGCCTTCCCAAAAAGGATAACAATTGCATAGAATAACATCGCATAGGTCTGCTATCCTGGGTCGCTGAACAAATTCATAATAGGCATCAACATAACCGACCGGAATTCCGGGTAAACTCTCTTTCACAAATCTGATTATATCAATAAGCTGGTCTTCTGAAAGATCATCCCTGTAAAGAACCTCGTTGCCAACAGCAGCTATATCAACGAGTCCGTCCCCTGACAATTTAATCAGGTTCTCTATCTCCTGCCGGTTCTTATCTTCATCGGTTCCCAGCCATGCACCAACCAGTGTTTTGATTCCCAGTTCTTTTGCTACTTTGGGTATTAGTTCATTGCCTTCGATGCATGAGAATGATCGTATCCATCTCGTGTAGGGTCTGAGTACCTGCATACGCCTTCGTATCTGGTCTTCTGAGATAATATCACCTGGCTTCTGTCCATCCTCATACAGGCTGAAGCAGAATCCGTGGACACCACCATAGAGAATCTCAAGGAACAGATTTCTGATATCCTCTTCACTCTTTTCTTCAAGATAACTGGCTTTTGCGAATTGTCCTGTTTCCTTGTAACTTAAAAATTGATCGGGTCTGAATGACATTCTGTTTTATTTTTTACGATTATAAACACATGTAAAAAAGCTCAGTGGCATTGGAATTATAGCTCACCTCTTCTTTTTACCAACTCTTCTTTAATCTCCTTAGCTCTTTCTTCTGTAAGATCATACTTCCACATTACAACAATTGCGAGGCCTGCTGTTAGTGCAGGAATAACTATGTCGGCAATCCTGAGCCTGGTGATAGTTTCAGTAGTCTGCAGAGCTGAGTTCTGATCGAAGCCAACGAGTTTAAGTACAAGACCACCAAGTACCAGTGCCAGAGCCTGTCCAAGCTTAACCATCCACCAGTATATAGCTCCGAAGGTTCCTTCTTTTCTTGGCATCCCGTTATTTAGCTCATCGAGGTCGCATACGTCAGCTGTCATACTCATCATCAGAGTAAACAAACCACCAATACCGAAGACCATCAGGGGTACAGGCAGAAATATCAGCCAGGGATTATCAGGATTGAATCCCCACCATTTTAACACGTAGCCCACCATTGATATAAATGTCGAAATGATAAATGCATTTCGCTTTCCCCATTTATTTGACATCATTGTAATGATCGGGATTATCAGAAATGCAGTACACAAGGCACTGACAGTTGAGAACCATGCAGGCCATGTTCCGGCTGCACCATAGTCACCCCTGAACATATAGAAGACGATAATAAAATAGCTGAAAGAGGCGACCATCTGGAAGCCATTGAACACCAGGAAAGTGGCGCCGCAAAGCCTTACAAATGAAATGTTCTTAAAAATCAGCACCATATTTCTCAGCAGACTCTTGAGATTACCTGCTATGTTTCTGAGGGTAAGGTCATCCCTGTTTGTGAGATTAGCCTGATCAATTTCCTTGCAAAACAGAGCAGGCATCATACCCAGTATCATACATATTCCCCCGACAATTACGGAGAGTCTTCGTACACCAATGGCTTGTGATTCAAACAGGTCAGGATTTGCAATAAGTACCCAGAACCAGGGAACTATCATCCATGCTATCTGTCCCAGCGTCTGAGAGAATCCCATTAGCCGTGTACGTTCATTGTAATCAAAAGTCATTTCATATCCCAAACCGATAAGAGGTGTTGAGAACATAGTATTGCCCAGCAGGTATATTATCGAAAGAATAAGAAAATACCAGAAGTTATACATCTGTGAATTTTCCGGATGAAGCTGCCACAACAGGGCAAATAACCCGCCACTCAGTATTGCGCCAATAAATATGTAAGGCTTGCGCCGGCCGAAACGTGACTTTGTATTATCTGTAATATACCCCATAATCGGATCCGTTATGGCGTCAAAGAATCGTGGCAGACCGCCCAGAAGACCTGCCAGAAAAGGATCCATGCCAAAAGCTGTCAGCAGGAAAAACATGAAAACTCCAAGCGAGCCAGGAAGTAGGTTGTTCACCAGATGGCCTGCCCCAAAGGCGGCTTTTTGTCCGATTGGAACCCTGTCTTTCAAAGGTGTTTTGTAAGTTGTCATCTTGACCAGGTATTTAATGCGGTTATAAGTATTGTAGGATAATTCTATATTGATATTAATATTGTCTGAATTGCTTTTGCATTGATTGTCAGTTTTGTTGATTTTTCTTTAATTGACAGACTAATACCCCTTGCTCCATCTGTCTGGTTCAGTATAACTACCGTAATGCTGTTATCAGTGTTCTGAAAGGCAGTAAGTAATAGCTCCGGGTCTGATATCTCAAATCCTATTCTAATAGCACCTGGTCTGATATACCTGCTGAAGTGAGACATAGTATAATAAAGAGGAGTGAAATATACCTCATCATTTTCAGGATCAACAATTACAGGGGCTACACACCAATTCTTCGCCCAGTTAGGGCCTCCCTGCCTGTCAAGAACCATATTCCAATCAACCCATCCGTCAACCCAGTTGTTAAAACATCCTATTATATCTCTCGCATACCTGAAAACCGGTACATATTTCGGATGAAGGTGCTTTCTTTCTTCAGGAGCCCAGTCCCAGCCCCAGTCTGTTGCCTCTTTTGCCCAATACCAGGCATCATCTTTCCACCTGGGTACCTGTGCATCAATACATGCTTCTGTTTGTATCAGATGCCTTCCGGGAGCTTTTCTGTAGGCATATTGTAAAGCCTCAGGGAAATGATCATATGTGCTTCCATACCAATGTATTGCGGTTCCATCATAGTATTCTGAAGCATCCTTGTCATCATACATGGCATCGACCCACTCAATAAGCTCTGCATCTCTATTCTGATCGTAGCCCAGGATTTTTACATCATGTCTGTCGCTTTCTAACCTGGGGCCAAGATGGTTTTTTACAAAATCATTCATTTCAAAAGGGGAAAAGTGCATGCTCTCCCAGTTATTATCATTGCCCAAGGGTTCATTTTCGACTGTAAAAGCCCATATGTCTATTCCTTGAAGACGGTATGTTTCCAGGTATTTAGAGAAGAAAAGAGCCCAGGTGTTGTAATATTCCGGCAATAGTTTTCCACCTCGCCAGTCATTATTGTCTTTCATCCAGGGAGGTGCAGTCCATGGAGAGGAGATTATTTTGAAGCCCGTTTTGGAAACAGTCATGGCATCCTTGATCATAGGGATTATGTCATTCATGTCTTCCTCTATTGAAAAATGCTCAAGTTCCATATCTCCCTCCACAGGGGCGTATGAGTAGTTGCCCAAAGAAAAGTCGCAGGAGTTCATGTGCGTCCGGGTTAATGAATACTTCGCTCCGGACTCACCAAAATATGCCTCAAGAATCTTCTCTCTGTTGGCTTTGCTAACCTGATTCAATAAATAAGCTGATGCTTCTGTAAACGACCCTCCTATTCCTGTGAGGGTCTGGAATTGTTCATCAGGATTGATGGTTATTTCCACATATTGATCAACATCAGAAAAATCGTTCAACAAAGTAAGCTTATTGCCGTCTGCTGAGGTTTCATAGACAGTAACGGGGAGTTGGTTTTGTTCTTTACAACTGATGATAAGCATCACTGTGAGAATTATTTGCGTAATAAATAGTCTGTTTTTATTCATTTCTGAAATCAATTTTGTGTATTATTCGTTTGTATGCTCCTGTTGTTTGGGGGAACCATGACATCCATCATCAAGTCCTCTTTATTTCCATCATAGGTTTTTGAGATCTTCATTCCATCGCGGGTTAATCCTTCAAATTTACCGGCATCAACCAGATCCCATAAAGCATACTTGGCCTCACCTTTAAGATTTATGAGTCCAAAGTGGTTTTCCGAGCCTTGCGGATTTCCAGCGTCCTTCCATTGTTCGTCGAACGCTTCAAAATAGAAACATGTAATTCCGTTATTTTTGGTCCATTCACGAATATGATGGTAGTAGATGGCAGATTTGTATTCATCTGTTGCCCTTGATCCATCGTTACCATAAAACTCATTTGACTTAGTCGCCCATCCTGTTTCTCCGATATGTACTGGTTTTTCTATATCCAGACTTTGCATATATTTTCTGACGCTTTCATACTGACCAATTGCGTAATCCCTTGCCCTTACCATAGCGGCATTAATCTTGTCGAGGTCGGACATGTGTTCTTCATCTTCAGGTACACCCCAGAAGTCAGGGTTATAATGAGTGTCGTGCATAGGATAAGTATGCATCGAGATAAAGTCCACAGCTTCAATAAGTTCATTTAATTCCTTTTTATGGTATTCATTTCCGCCACCACCCCATGATGCGAAATTGTCGGAACTGGTAATCCATAATGTTTTAGGCAGTACACCCTCTTTCTTCAGTTCCTGAAGATGATTCACCCACTTCAGTATGATACCGGGTTCAACATAATAATTCCATGCCCAGTGTACCATTGCTTCATTCCCAACTGCAATAATCCTGACAATATCAGGATATTGCAGCGTCAGGTTAACAGCGCTTTCAATTTCAACAGCATTTCTGTCGCTCTCCTGGTCACGAATTCGATCGGGCAGGTCAGTCCAGGCATTTTTACAATCTATCCAGACACCCAACATCACATACATTTCAAAGCCAGGAATATCGTGCTTAAGTTGTTTAATGGCTTCAAGGAGATTGGCTGCTTCATCGTAATGAACATTGTATGTTCTAAGTAGTCTGATCCCCATAGCAGCCAGTATTCTCATATCTTCTTTCAATTGAGTTATTGTTGGCTGGATATCTCTGGTTATCTCTCTGTAACCACCGTAGGAAATAGCCTGATATTCCGGATTGCCCAGTATTTCAGCTGCAGTTTTATTAGCAGTTTCATGACGCTGGGAACAGGTAACTAACAGTGCCGCAGCCAGTATCAAAAAAAGATATCTGATTGTTCTTCTCATGATTTTTCTTTTCTGCGTTGTTCAAGTTCTGTCTGCATCTCAATGCATGTTTTCTGATCAATGGCGTAGAAATAGAGTATTATGGCACATGACATGTAAAGCAATCCGGGGAATACAGATATCATTAGCTTAATACCATTGAGGGTAGAGGCTGTTTGTTCAATGTTTGGCACAAACCGGAATGTTGCAAGCAGCCATCCTGCAAGGGCGCCACCTATTCCCCAACCGGCCTTTTGTGCAAATGTGGCAGCTGAAAACACCAGTCCGGTTGAACGTCTTCCGAACTTCCATTCTGAGTAATCGGCAGCGTCAGCAAGCATTGTCCATAGAAGTGGAACCGCAGGAGCATATGTGAATTTTGCCAGAATATTCAGTACGTATACGGTGAAGATATTATTATCATCAGGAATGTAGAGTAAGATGAAAAAGATACCTGAAAGCAGTGAGCTTGCTATGTATATATTACGTTTTCCATATTTTTTGGCCAAAGGCTTTGACAAAGGTATTCCCACGATTAATGCTATTGTGCCGATGACGTTGAATAATTGAACGCTCTCTTCCTTACCGATATAATACTTAAAATAGTAGGCAATGGTAAGATTTTGCAAAGCGAACATCACAAAAGAGATAATGCCCACAAAGAAGAGAATTACCCAGGGGCGGTTCCTGAACAGGTTCCTGACATCTTCTTTAAGGTTATTCTGTTGTGCCGGTGGAGGTGCAACCCTTTCCCTTGTTGTCGCAAATGTTACCATGAAGAGGAAGAGGCTTATCAGGGAGAAAAGAATCAGTGTATGCTGGTAACCCCGTGCCATATTCCCTTTGCCGAAGTAATTCGCCAGGTAGAGGGCTGTGCCTGTTACTATTAGCTGGCCTGCAAATGCGAAAACGAACCGATATGAGTTAAGTCCGGCTCTTTCATATGAGTCTGATGTCATTACTGCACCCAGAGATGAGTAGGGCAGGTTAATTGCAGTAAAAACAGTCATTAAAAGCAGGTATGTAGTACCGGCATAGATTACTTTACCTGTAGTGCTGAGATCAGGGGTTGAAAACGTAAGAACGGCAAGAACACTATAGGGTAAAGCCATAAATAGAATATATGGCCTGAATTTTCCCCATCGGGTATTGGTCCTGTCGGCAATTACGCCCATAAGGGGATCACTAAGCATATCCCAGAAACGCGCAATCAGCATAATTGTTCCGGCTGCCGCTGCGGGAATTCCAAAGGTATCTGTGTAGAAAATGAGGATCCAAAAGCCAACCATATCCCAAACGAAGTGAGATGCTGTGTCCCCGAGTCCGTAACCGATCTTTTCCCTGACAGATAGTCTCATAATACTTCGTTCAAAATTAACCCAGCCTTTGGTGATCTGGCTGTTTGCCTTTCATGAGAGATCAATTAGATAAACAAATAATAATCAATGTTGCAGCTTTACTGATACTTCAATTAAACTGATTTTGCCTGTTCTGCTAAATATTAAATTACTGGAATAGCGATCCAATGCCTTACCATCAAATTCTTCTGTTTTACCATCACTATATTTCAGAGTGATCTTTTCATGGTCTGATTCAGTATATGTGACGGGCACATTACAAAAGGAGAAGCATAGCTGCCCTGTTTTGAGACTGATCATCGTTTTTCTGCCTTCTGCAGTATGGTACTCAAAACTATCAGGTTGAGACAGTAGTTCCTTATTTCTCAAAAGGCAGGGATTAAAAGCAATCTTCCCATCTCTGACAAAAACTCCAAGCTCTCCAAAACGTGCAAGGATATCCTCCTTCACCTGTCCGGTCATGCCTGGCTGCTGAGCACCTCTGTGGCGCGGGGTGTGGGAATAGGGATCTGTTGGAAATGCTCCGTATAGGTCAGGTGGTTTATGGACTCCGATTCCTGCGTCGATCTCATAATAATGCTCCAATAATTTCCCTGTAATAACTGGATCAGTATAATTTTCAATAGCTTTTATACATGTTTCCTGGACTGCCAGACGCAGTTTGGATACCATATGCCAGTATATTGAACCCAGACCTTCGTAGGAGAAGAATGTACCTGATCTGCCGGTAAAGAACCTGTGATTAAAGACCTTCTCAAACAGGGAGGTCAGAAGCTCCGTATCGCTCACAATAAGTTCTTTGTACTTTGAATCTGCGAGGTCCTTAAGCGCTTCTTCCAGATCGCTTACGTTTCTGAAGCTCCCGTTAAAGTGGTAATTGCCAAGAATATCCCTCTCTACAATCTGCCTGTTGCCATCAGATACCATTATTTTGATTAATTCCGACTTTTCTGCGTCTTCTTCAGCAATAATATTTTTTTGCAGAAAGCCCGGCAGCTTTTTTTCCGGATAGAGGATGTAACTATACTGGTCCTCCCTGAAAAGGGAGCTGCGTTTCAAAGCATCTAAAAGCTCAAGAGATTTTTTTGAATCCAGAAACCCTGAACTGAGAACAGCTACCTGCCCTTCCAGCATCTCCTCAAGGTCTGAAATCGAGACTTTGGTATCTTTTATAGATATTACATTATAGGTATTAAACAGATTGTCTTGCCTCTGGTTTGCCCTAATGGAATGTTCTATAAAGTCAATGCATACCTGTATAAATATTCTGAGGCCATTTACGGAAACACTTCTTTTTTTTCCCCAGAATCCATTTTTGTAAATCTGACTCCTGTACTCTGAAGCTGCTCTACCGAGACTATCCATCAAACCTTTCCGGTCACTGTCACTTAAAGGTTGTACCAATAGATGTTCTGATGATTTAAGAGTCTCTCTTACCGTGTGATAATAATCACTTAGCTCTACTGATATTCTAAGTCTTTCCTCTTTTGCATTAATGAGAAGGGTGTCGAGGAATTTCAGGAAACGGTACAAATAGAATAGGGTGACCATAGAAATACCATTTCCTACAAGGGCATTATTGGCATCATTCCATTCAGGTCTCTGAGTGTTCATCCAGATACCGGCTTCAGGAATATAATTAGACACTTTAGCCAATACAGATGCCAGAATCTTTTCGATGAAGTTTACGTGATAGATTTCACCGGTACCAAGAGCCAGAAGCGCTCCGTCAGAACCCACATCCTTACGCTGTTTTCTGATTGAATTATCCAGGTCTTTGTCAAATTCAATAGTATCTCTTGGGTTTACTAATATCTTGTCATATGGCTTAATAATATAGGGCACAGAAGCATACACAAACCAGTCTTTGTCAAACCAGGACTGTAAATTGCCGGGGTAGTATTTTTCACTTATCTCCAGCAATTTAAGCATATAGATTATCTGGTGATCTCCCCAATATCCGATATATGACCATGGATTGTCAGGTTCAAGCACCTCCCAGTCAAATCCGTCTTTTGTCACCCTGTAAGGATTGTAACCGTCAAAAGTAGATGCATTTAAGAACTTGAAGATCATACCATCGGTAAATTCCGGATAAGAACAGGCAAGTGCCTCCCAGTTTTGGAAAAGATCTCTCCAGTTGCCCTCGTAGTCAAGGATCTTTGATCCGTCATACTCATCCCGGGTGTTTATAGAAAAGTTGTTCCATGGCCTGCTCGGATCACCATGCCTTCGGCTGAACCTCAGCGGCAGATATTCGATACCATGCCTTATGAGATCAGCATTCCCAGTCTCCTTCAGAGATGCAATCATCAAGGGTCTGGGAATAATATCATCCAGTTTCTCAAATATATTCTGACTTTCATCTGCTAATACTTTGTTGGATTTGCAGAGGTGCCTGAGAAAGTCACTTTTAATAATATTATAGTTGTCGTCGAAAATGCCTCCACGCATAACATTGAAGAGTACATTTGAAAAATGCCTTGCATCATTGAATTTGTCATCTGTGAACTGTAATCCGTCAGCGCTTGAGACAACCTTAATCAGTCTGGCTGTACCAGCTTCTACGTCGTTGCTTAATTGCCTTTCCAGATCATCCTGCTTTTTCAAAGATTGGCAAAGACGTATTATTTGTGAATGGTTCTGGTTGACATTGGCCACGATCTTCCATTTGACAACCTGCTTTTTTTGCAGCATTATCTCTGAGCAGACATAATATGCTCCCTTCTCGCCTTTTACATCGTGTTCAGTACTGATGGATTCTTTTTGTCTGAACTTTTCAAGTTGAACAGAGGAGAGAAGGTATTTGGGATTCAACAACCCCAACGACCAGACAATATTCGCTTTCAGTGCTTCACTTGGTTCAGCTTTGTCTACAATGATTGCACTAAGTGAGAATATTCCAACACCTGTCTCTGGCTCCAGTTCACTCCTTTTATAGGCATCAACGAGGTTACTTGTTGAACACTGAAGATCAGGTGGCACACCGTAAGGCATAATATTCTGAATGCCATCAAGGAGCGTTATATTGTAATCGGTCGTAGAATTATTAATCAGTTCTGCGCTTCTTATAAAACCAAAATTATCCGAGGAATTCCAACGGTATCTGAAAGTCAGAGAGAGATCATGATTTATCTCCTCAAATAGTATTTTGTTACCGTATAGACTTTTGTAAATATTGCGGCTAACCGAACCAAAGTTGGTATTATGGTTTGAAAATGGTTCCCAAATAACTATGCCGTCATTGAGGTGTATCCGGAATATTGACTTGGTACCTGTGGTTTCTGAGAGGTCGGTTATTTTATCATCGGTATAATAAGGAAAGAGTGCAAAATCAGGGTTTTTGCGACCAGCTGTAAGACCACCATTGCTTGAGATGAACATCCAATGGTCTGAATCACTGACGATGCTCATTAAGAATGGCCTCATGGTATCATAATTGGAAATTCTGAACCATGTTTCGTTGTCTGACATGACTGTGTCGAAGCCAACTTTGCCTCTCTCCGGGTCAGCCTGAACGTTTTTGATTTCTAAATTCACTACATAAACAATTAGGTACTCTTTCTATCATCAGCTATTTGATTTCCTGATACACCTTTATATAATCTATTATCATTTTTTGCGGGAAAGGTGTCTGGTTAGTAGGGAACCCGACATAATTACCACCAACTGCAACATTCAGGATAATAAAAAAGGCCTGGTCATATACCCAGTCGCCGGGGACATCACTACGCTCAATACGCTGATAGAGGTAATCATCAACAAAAAAGTCAATTCCGTTTTCATCCCATTCAATTGCAAATAGATGAAAATCAGCATCAAACCTGTTGTTAGCAAGAGAATAGCTCTTTGTTATTGGGTTTCCTCCTGAGTATCCGGGGCCGTGAATCGTACCATTTATTATATGGGGTTCCTGGCCTCTGAGTTCCATGATATCAATTTCGCCACAGGTAGGCCAGCCTACAGTTTCAATGTTTTCTCCCAGCAACCAGAATGCCGGCCACAAACCAGGGCCATAAGGTGTTTTCAGCCTTGCTTCAAACCGGCCATATTTCTGCGCAAAAAGACCCTGAGTCTTTATTCTCGCTGAGGTGAAGCTGTTGCCGTTTCTTATTGCTGTGATAACAAGGTTTCCATTCCCATCCAATGAAACGTTTGCAGGATTATTGGTATAATACTGAAGCTCCTGATTTCCCCATCCATCCTGGCCTGTACCTATATCAAAAGTCCACTTTGCAGGGTCAGGAAGCTGGCCCGAAGCACCTTCAAAATCATCGCTCCATGCCAATTGCCAGCTTCTTGGCTCCAGTTTCTGAAAAGCATCCCGCTCGCAACCGGGCAACGCAATCATAAGCAACAAAAACAGGCTGATTAAGCGGTTGTATGTGATCTTATCTGTTGTTTTCATTTGTAAATAAATTAAAATGAGTTACATCAATTATTTTTAGCTCTAATTCTTACGGAAGTAGATATTGTCAAGGTAGATGTCTCCGTTGCCGTCGAATTTAAGCTGTATCACATTCGCAAGGTTGACAGGAGCAAATGATGCAAGAGGGATGTCAATACTTGTCCAGCCTGTGGTTGGTACAGAGAGGGAATAGGCTGTTTCAACGGGGCCCGGACTGATAAGGTACACATTAAGTGTTGTGGAATTGGATGTCCAGAAGTCTAAATGCAAAAAATCCATTGATGAAACATCCTGGCTGGAACCCAGCTCAATTCCCTGGTAGTTCAGTCCGGAATATTTAAGTGTATTATTTCCCTGTATCAGCACTTGTGACACAACTGTTGCCTGCCCCCAGCCAGGATTTAGATTTGTGCCCGGGATTACGGTATATGCATCACTGAATACAGCGTTAACATCTGATGCGCTGTGGGTTGGAGATGGTGCAGCTGTTGTAGGCGCTGATGGCGGCGCTGCATTGTAGAAATATATATTGTCAGCATAAAAACCAGAAATATTCGCGTTTACGTCAACAAAAATGATCTGCCATACCGCTGACCTTCCAGTCATCCCTGTAAAGGCCGAAAGAGGTATATCCAAACTTATCCACTGCTTTGACTGAGATGTCAGCAGGGTAGTGGACCAGGCACCTGAGCCCCCTCCGGCATTGTCAACCATTTCAACCCTGAAGGGTGTATTGGTTGTAAGGGTATTAGGCAGGTAAATATCTAAATGAAGATGCGTCATTGATGAAGCATCAACCAGAGGCGGACTGATCTGAATTCCGACAAAATTGAAGTCGGTGTAGTTAAGCACACGATCACCATTTACTTCAAAATCTGCCGACAGAGTAGTTTGATAGGGAGCCCAGTATCCATTGTAATAATCAACCGCTACGTTATCGTATGCTTCACTGAACACAGAAATTACACCGGCAGGATCACGGGTAGGAGTAGGTGCATGTTCAAAGGCCCCCATCGATTGAATATTGAGCGAGCCATTTGCAGTAATGCCTCCTACTTTTGCGGAGATCTCAGCATTTCCCGGTCCTCCTACAATTTTTACTACACCTGATTCATCAACAGTAGCAATTGAGGGATCAGATGAGGTAAATTCGAAATATGCTGGTGACAGGTTCACTGTCTGATTTACTCCATTTGGAAGATTGGTAGTTGATATTAATCCGCTTAAAGGTTTAGAAACACCTATAACGGTTGTCTCATTCACGTCAGCACCATTATTAATACTGTACTGCTTATGCGCAATTGTCCCCAGGTTTTCGAATTTCAGTTCATCTATCCAGAAGGTAAACCCTTTACCATCTTCAGGCCCCTCGGAATAAAAGAACATGCCACGTTCGGCAGTAAGCTTTGCCGGATCAGGAAGGGGTATTATATATTTCCTCCATCCTGTTGTGATGTCTAAACCTGTTATTGTTGCCTGATATTTTGATTCACCCAGATCGTTACCGAAACCAATAACATCAATAGAAGCAGATTGCGATCCTTTAGCCCAAAATGTAAGGGCATTGTATCCTGACAGATCCCTTGGTGTTTCAGTAAAATAAGCACCACCGGCGTATGCCCCCTTTGGGTCATTTGCATTCGGGACATCAAACCTCATTGATGCTTTCGAGTTATTATATGTAATATCGTTGTCGACATCAAAAGCAGTTGGAACTGAACCTCCGAATGCGGCATAGTTGAGACCTGCACTAAAACCATCAATAAACACATCCGGATTGTCGGAGTAAGTGGCCGGGGATAGCCCGGCAATATCACGCTCGCAGCTTTGCAACAGGGTCAATAACAAACCAGTTGTAACGAGCATTGAAATGGTGTTTATTATTTTTGTTTTCATTCCTGGAATTTTTTATTTACCAATATTGATACGTATATAGGTTCTGATCTCCCATTCGTTGCCATTATCAAATCCAATGGCATCAGGGTCAGGAACCAGATTTCCGCTACCGTCAATCCTTTGTGTAGGCGAATAGCGTGGTGAGTATTTGTCAAGGGTTCTGTATGTAGCACGAATACCAATGCTTGTTGAGGGCAGGTCAAACCAGTCGGGCTTGCCAAGAGAGGTCGATAAGTCTGCCATTAGCTGCAGGGGGAAGGTGAGGTTGTAGTCTCTGTGATAGTCGTAAGGTCCCCAGTCATTGAATCTGACAAATGAGGTTAACTTCATTGTTCTGTAGATCATTCGCAAATCCATGCCATAACGCCTGATTGTGCGTTCATCGCTACCATTAGCTTGTGCATCGCCGGCGTAAATGTTTGCGATCAGACCGAAATCTTTGTTTATTTTTGAGACAAGTCTTGTGTGAACTTCCCATAAGTCTTTTGCTGGCGCTGCTCCCGGAAAGGCAAATGTGGTACGGCCATCAGGAAGGATTCCTATTGCAGCGTCCTGTGTTGTCGGAAGATGACGATAAACAAATCCCAAGCTCACAGCTAACCCTGCATCTTCAGTCCTGTCGCTATCCCAGTTATACATCCATGTGCCGGGAGTCGGATCATAGGTGAACAATATTTCTCCGGCAATCTGTTCCCTGTTTGCCCGTACTATAAACGGATCATCAAGTATATTCCTCGGCCTGGCAGGAGCCGGAGCATCTGCAGGTATAGGTCCTTCTATCGGTTTCTGCCATAAGAAGTTAGGCGCTATTTGAAGGTCCCCCAGAATGTATGTAATCCCTGAAAGAAAGTTGTACTGATTTCCACTGCCACTATCCTTCAGCCTCCACCCGGTAAAAGTAAGTGTCTGGTCTGCGCCCCCATGTGCCACCAGGCCCATAGCCGCGGACTGAGCATACCAGTTAAACCTGCCACCCGTATAGGTCAGCTTGATTTTACCCCCAAAATTATCTTCGGCCCTTATCTGATCGGTGTAGACACTATAATTACCTACTTCTCCTCTTATCAACTGAAAGTCTCTTCCCTGAAGAGGCTGACCAGCCCAAATACCTCCTGCTTCAATCCCAAAATTGTTAACGGTTTTGTTGATATGAAATGTAAGGCGTCTGGTTTTTGGTTGTGGTATGGCAAACGAACTCTCTGTCAGGCCTAGCTGAGCAAGGTCTTCATGAAATATACCCGTTAACTTAAAGCCTCCCAGGTCTCTGGTATATTTAAGTAATAGAGCCGGATTTGCTCCCCACCATAATTGGGGTCCGAAAGCGAATTTCAAACCTGTAAAACCCTTCTTGCCCTCCATCTCGAATCCAAATGGAGCAATACCATTATATATATCTATTTGAGGTCCGTAGTTCGCTTCTGGATACAATCCAAAGAAATCGCCTTCATAACCCCAATGATAATGGCCCGTACGATAAAAGCCCTTCAGATCGAAGTATTTGTGGTTCCACTCATAATTGGCACGGTAAACCTGAATTCTGTTAAATGACTCGACATTAATATTACCGTTATCTGTATTTACCTGTACCGGACGGCCTCTGTTCTCATAGAATATCTGATCAATAGGATTCTGTGCTACGTTGCCCAGAACACTAAACTCAACATTAGCCCTGAAATTTGCAGCCGGATTTGCTTCCACACCAATTATAAAAGCCTGCATATGATCAAACCCGAGCTGATTCGGATAAGTAGTATTTCCAGGTAGGGGACTATCGGGTGTTGATATCAGGCTTCCTCCCGTGTTGAAGGTTGTAAGTTCTGCACTCAGCCTGCTAATATTCAATAGTTTTAGTTTTTCACCTTCAAGAGCAGCCTTGTCTCCCCTGGCCTGCAAATACGAGTCGACGATCTGAATCGCTGCGAAATGGTGATGTAACGAAGCTACTGTAGCTTCAGGGGAATATGGATTAAAACTATGAGCCTCCTTAAGTGCATAATATGCTGCCCTCGGGTAGAGTTGGTAAAAGCCCATTGCATTGGTTGGCCCTTTAGCGCAGATACCAAACCATTCTTCATTCATGTTATTTTCACCCTGTACATAATCGAACTGGTATCCTCCGTTTGCCCATGAGGCATTATTGTCGTGAATATCAAGGTTTGTTGTCTGCCCAAATTTCCACCATCCGTCACTGAACTGGAATGTGAAACCTCCGAGTGAATTCCCTGCTTTTCCCAGGCCTGCGGCATTTTCATATATCTCTTTCCAGTTTCCAACCTTGTAATATGCCTGTGCCCGCTGATCCTCCTCGTTAGTGACTGCATTGAATGCATCGCTGCCAAACTCTGAGAGAAGAACAGGCTTTCCGTATTCCTTCTTAACCCTGTCAAAAAGGTCAGTGAAAGATATTCCCCGGTACACGTTAATCCCAAGTATATCTACATCTGCACATTCCTCGGCTATAATATCAAGGAATAACAGATCACCGTTGCAGATCGATACCGGATGGTTATTGTCAATTGCCTTCATCGCCAGTGAAGCTTCATTGAAAAGCTTATACATATGCCGGGCTCTTATTGTAGATTGGCGGTCTTCAACCGGTATGTCTTCTGTTTCGGCTCCTTCCCAAAACAGGCCGTAATTATTTTCATTACCGAGCAGATACAGGAGCAATCCGGGTGTGTCTTTGTATTCCTCAGCCAGAGCTGTTACTTCTTCCAAAAGAAGCTTTCTTGCTCTGGGATCGGAATATTCCGTGTTGGCAACCCATGCACCATCCAGGGTTAGTCCATATCGGCCAAACGAATGGTTAAGCATGGTATAAATACCGTAGTTTTCATAGATATAAGTGATCCACTTTGGTTGTATACCTGTATAAACACGAATGGTGTTAACACCCATGTTTTTCAAGAGGGTCATCTCATCATCAAGTGCCTGCCTTATAAAATCGTCAGGCTGGCTCCACAAGCTGTAGTCGTAGTTGGTGCCAATCGGGAAATAATCCCAGTTCATTCCGTTAATCATGAAAGCCTTTCCATCCACGATAAGCTTGCTTCCTTCTTCGTTCTGTTCAATGGTTACTTTCGCTGACTGTGCTAAGAGCACGATTGGAAGAACGAAGCAGAAAAGTAGCAGGGCAGTTCTTTTCATTTGATATAGATTTAATTTAACAATTTATCAGCATGCTATTTAACAGTCAACAATTTCGTAATTAATTTATTAATAACTGTATATACATAATAGATACAAATTGCCTGTTATTGCTTGAATTTCTTAAAAAATTATGTATGTATCATAATAACAGCCAGATACAGCTTAATGATATCATCCTTCCTTAGTAATGACATCAGGTCTTGTACATATTTAGTATATACCTGTTGCTGCGTTAAAATCCCTGATTGTAATTTCTAATCACTGATAAGAGGAAATCATTTTGTTGTTCTATTTCCTGTTGGTTTAAGCGATACCTATGGGTAATTATCGATTAAAACAATACTTGGATAGAATGATCACTGCTTCCATAAATTGCAGGTCAACGTATGTAAACCGTACACCTGGTTATTTATTCGGGGTAATTAATCAGGTATCATACTAGAGTCCTTTTTCTATATATAGCCCAGAAGGCCAGGGGAATGAAGTAGAGACTGACAAACGTGCCAAGTGACATTCCTCCTATTACCGTTAACGCAAGTGGTTTTTGCAGCTCTGACCCTATGTCATTTCCAAAAAGGAAGAACATGGTTGCCAGTATTGTGGTAAGGCTGGTCATGATTATGGGTTTAAGACGCCTGCTGCCTCCGGTATAAATAGCTGTCATCAGCGGCATGCCGTTCATTCGCAGCCGGTTAATGGTGTCTATCTTCAGGATTGAGTCGTTGATTATTATACCTGACATCACTATTATGCCTATCATGGACATAAGGTTAATGGTAGCTCCGAATAGAATAAGCATAAGAAGAGCTCCGGCAATATCGATAGGTATTTCAATCAGAACGATAAGCGGGAGCACAAGGGACTCGAACTGGGCAGCAAGGATAAAGAAAAGCAGGAGCAAAGCAATGACCAGAACAAATGATAGTTCCCTGAAGGTTTGCTGACCTGATATCAGAGCACCTGAGAACCTGATGTCGAGGTTCTGGTTGGAGGCAAACATCCTTCTGATATCGGTTGTTACCTTACCAGGATTACGTGTTGTAAGATTTATGGCTACCGGAACATATTCTGAATACATGCCTCCTTTGATGGTTTTATAGTCGTGTACCCGTTCAACTTTTACCAGTTCGCTTACAGGTATTTCAATACCACGGTTGTTTCTTACCATACTGAAAGCTATGATCTCATTTATCATTTTTTCATCTTCGCCAAGTTTGATCGGCAATATCTCGTTAGACGCTCTCAGCTCACCAATCATGTTTTCGTTAAATGCTGTTCTGAGTCTGTTGTACACAGCAGTTGAAGAAACGTCATACAGAAGAAGCCTTTCCTGGTCGAGTTTTACCATTATCTTGTCCTCGAGGGCAGGGTAGGAGATATTGCCTTCGGGGAACTTTTCAGAGAGAAGGCTGATAATGTTCATCATATCGGTCACTTCCGGTACTTTCTTTTCACGCATCAGACTCATTTCAGCGATCAACGGGGGTTCTGATGCCGCAAAGATTATTTCGAAAATATTCTCCTGCGCAGCTATGCCGGCTACGGCAGCGGGATAAATGGCCAGAAGATCTGCCAGCAGCCGCCGCTCAAATTCTTTAGTTATGTCAAATCCAGTTGTTCTAATATATACCCTGGCTTCAGTATAACTCTGTTCGTAGCCTCTGTTGAACAGAAACTGCTGCTCACCAATGAAGGCATTTATCTGCCGGATCTGATCCATTCTCGGATTAAGCAGATCAAAAATGCGGTTACGACTTTCCTCAATGTCAATATTTTCATTCCAGTCTATTGAGAGAACAATCTCATCATGCCTCACCTTTGGAAACTTCTCCTTTTCGACTGAAATGAAGAGCAATACCACTGATGTCAGAAGAAGCATGAAAAGCACCAGCATGCCTGCCTTGAATCTGAAGAAAAATCTCATGCCCCTTTCATAGCTCTCCTCAATATGTCTGAAACTGATTTTACGAATGAACCTGGTTATTGCACCTTCACGGCCGCTTAGGTATATCAGTCTGTAAACAGTTGGAAGGAGGGTGATTGAGACTATCAGCGAAACAAACAATCCTATTGTAATGGCAATAGCCTGGTCATAAAAAAGAGCACCTGCGATGCCGCTCAGAAAAATAAGAGGCAGGAAAACAGCACATGTCGTAAGCACTGACGATATAAGCGGCCTGATTACCTCATTGGTGCCTTTTATGCAAGCTTGCGGTAATGGCTCACCCCTGTCAATATACTGACATATGTTGTCTGTTACAATAATTGAGTTGTCAATCATCATACCCACACCGAGTATGAGACCTGAGAGAGAAATAATGTTTATTGACAGACCGGTAAGGTGAAAAAAGAGCAGGCTTATCACCAGTGAGGCCGGAATGCTAAGGCCCACCAGCAATGGTGATCTGGCATCCCTTAGGAAGAGAAACATCAGAAGAAATGCAAGGGTTCCGCCGGCTATAAGGTTCTGCCTGAGGTTCGACAGTGAAAAGTCAAGTATTGTGGTCTGGTCCTGTGAGATTTCGAAATCTATTTGCTGGTAGTCATCTCTCAGCTTACCCAAAAGGTCTTCTATTTGTCCTTCCAGATCGGCCATCTTGGCTGTGCTTTGCTTGACAATTGCAAGCGTTACGGCCCTCCTGGTACCGTTATAGTAGAGACCGGTCGGTCTCTCCTGTCTTACCCCTGTACGCGACACCTCATGAAGCCTTACCATCCTGTCACCGGCTTTAACGATAATATTCCTCACATCATCAACGCTCCTTAGGTATGAACTGAATTCCAGGTTGTAGAGGTACTTGCCGTCCTTAACCAGTATGCTTCCGATATTTATGTTGTTTCGTTCAATTGCCAGCCTTATGTCATTTTCGGTAATACCCAGACTTCGAATCTTTTCCTCTTCAGGCATAACGAAAATCTCACGTTTGACCTGCCCGGTAAGGTCAGCCATCGCCACCTCCGGCAATTGCTCTATTCTCCTTTTTATAACGGTTTCTGCGAACTCGCTCAGTTCAAGGAACCTCTCCTGACTGTCACTACCCTCCTTAAGAGAAAGGTTCAGCATGAATACAGGTAGGTCGGTGGCACTGGCCTTTATAACACGCGGCCTCTGAACATCCCTTGGCATCAGGTTCATTGCCCCGTCAATCTTCTCGTTTACCTCCATGAAGGCCATGTTGATGCTGGTTCCATAATCGAACGACAGCCTAATTATCGCACTACCGTTTCTGGATTCAGTGCGAAGATCTGTTAGTCCGGGTACCTGTATCAGGTTTCTTCTCAGAACGGTTACAATTGAGTTTTCAATTTCACGTGCAGAGACATCCGGACGGTTAACTGTGACAGTAATCTCCGGAATGTCAATGTCAGGCATCAGCGAAACCGGAAGTCTCCTCGATGCAACCAATCCCAGCATAATAATCGCGAGGAAGGTCATTATAACTGCTACGGGTCTGTGAATTAAAAATCTTACCATATGGAAAGGGTTTCAGGGTTCAGGGCATCAGGGTTACTCCTTTCGGTCGTTAGCTCGTCGCTTTGCTTTCCGGTCCGGGGTTACTCCCTTCGGTCGTGAGCTCGTCGGTTTGCTTCCCGATTCAGGATTCGGTTGATTTATCTTGTAATCTGTCATATTCGTTACTTTAATTATCTAATTGTTTCATTGCTCTCCACTCTCTGCTCTCTGCTCTCCGCCCTCTGCCATTTACTCTTTTTATCCATAACACTTTCTGACCGCAGGAAGATCATCCATTCAAATCTGAAATCTGACATCGTTAATCTGAAATCTGATATCCTCTGCTCTCCGCCCTCTGCCACTTACCCTTTTTTATCCATAACTCTTTCTGACCGCAGGGAGATCATCCATTCAAATCTGAAATCTGACATCGTTAATCTGAAATCTGATATCCTCTGCTCTCCGCCCTCTGCCATTTACTCTTTTTATCCATAATACTTTCTGACCGCAGGAAGATCATCAATTCAAATCTGAAATCTGACATCGTTAATCTGAAATCTGATATCCTCTGCTCTCCGCCCTCTGCCACTTACCCTTTTTTATCCATAACACTTTCTGACCGCAGGGAGATCATCCATTCAAATCTGAAATCTGACATCGTTAATCTGAAATCTGATATCCTCTGCTCTCCGCCCTCTCCTTGATTTTCATAAACAATGGCAGATATCCGATCAATCCAATCAGACTGAAGATAAGGCCGCCAATTGTACATGCCGCCAGCGGGAACCAGAACCTTTCGTTTCTACCTGCCAGTAAAAACGGGGTAAGTCCCACTACAGTTGAAATTATCGTTAAAAATATAGGTACAATCTTCATATTGAATGCTTTGATGTACATTTTTTTTAATTCTGCGTCTGGTCTCCTTTTTCTCAGATTGTTGAAATCATTAATGATATAGAGTGCCGCATTAACTACCAGGCCGCACAGCAGTATAAGGGCAGCAAAAGCCCCTTCGTCAGGTCGGACCTTGAAAATGCTGACTGTCAGGAAAGCTCCTATGAAGCTCAGTGGTATCAGACTTATTACGGCCAGAGGCTGTAACAGCGACTCGAGCAGAATAGCACAGATGAAATAGATTATGACAATCACCAAAAAAACGAGGTAATAATTGGACTTTTCTTCAGCCCAATATCGGGTATATCCCGACCGTCCTATCGAATAGCCCAGCGGGAGCATTGCAGCAGTCTCTTCGATATTCCGGTCAAGTACCATTCGACCCAGTTCAGTGCTGCCAATAAAGTCAAAAGAGACATATATTACATATTGCTGATTCTCTCTGGCCACACGGTTGTCAGTGATTTCGCGAGTAATAGTTGTAAAGTCCCTCAGTTTGATATCAGTGCCCCCCCGGCCCGCTGACGGCGCATTCATAACAGTCCAGAGATCATATTCTTCCGCCTGTTCTGATTTCAGTTTAACAGGAGCCCATACGTCATTAACATAGAAACTGGATAAAGGGATGTCTGCCCTGCTGTATTTCATAGCTTCTGAGAAGGCTGATGTAATATCGGCGTTGTTGACGGCCAGAAAATAATCATCGATTGAAATTCTGTTGCGGTACAGCTTTCTGCTGTACCTTTCTGCCAGAATATAAACCTCTTTGATACGCTGGTGCAACAGCAGTCTCTCTTTCAATTCCTCTGCAAACTGTTCAAGCTGGTCAAAGTTATATCCCCTGAGTTCGGCATTGAACGAACCCTGAATATAATCGGGATAAACCTGGTTTGAGAAGGCCCTGCCCACCCCTGTGACCTGAACGTGGTAGCTGCCGACATTATTCATGTAGTCTTCTATTCTTATCTTTAAAATATAAGGCAACACTGTAAAGTCATGCTCCGGGTGGAATGTAACAGAGAGGTTTGCTTCACTGGCGCTGTAGATACTTGTGATAAACATATCGACTTCACTGTAACCGGCAATCAGGTTCTCAAGACCCATGCATATTTCGTTGAGGTTTTCTATTGTCAGTCCCTCCTGGCTGCGGCCAATTCTGATATTAAGTCTGGTGCGCGGCGTCTCGTCTGAGGCCGTGAAGTAATAGCTGATATTGCTTTTAACCTTATCGTAGAATAGTCTCATGGTGCCTCCAAGAGCCTTGTTTAATAACGGACGCACCTTCTGGTTGAATTTTGTGTTGCCAATGGTCTTGTTGTAGAACTTCTGAAAGTCTGTTTGGGGAGGTGGGGACAAAGTGTAGGAGGGTGCCGTCGGCAGCTTAGATGGCAGAAGAAACACCGGCAAACCAAAACCCAGTAAAAGCAGCAATATGAATGCCCAGCGGAATTTTTTTCCTATGTTTATGTATCCGGAGTAAATTTTTCTGACTCTGACAATCTTTCTTTTGCGTCTTATCAGACGTGAGTTGTACCTTACCGGAAGTCTTATTTTATCAATAAGAGACGGTATGAAGAAGAGAGCCACGGCAAGTGAAACACCAAGGTTTACGATTATGACAGCAGCAAAATCAGCCAGCATAACCCTGGTTGATTCTCCCATATAGAATATTACCGACAGTGCACCTATCGTAGTCAGCGTGGCAGCCAGTATCGCAAGGAAAACCAACCGGTTCCTCTGATGCCTGATATGATCGGTCATCACTATGGTGTTGTCTATGATGATGCCAAAAGATACAGTTATACCTGCAAGGGAATAGAGGTGCAATTCAAGTTTCAGGATGTAATAGAAGATGAAAGCTATTGAAAGGTTTGCTGCAAGGCTGATAAAAATTATCAAAAGGTATCTGAACTGTCTGCTTATAGCAAGTACGCAGAGAAGCAGAAGTACAACCGAGAAGAGAGTCCGGTAGGCTATTTTGTTAATCTCCTTTTTTATTTCTGTGGTTGTGTCGCTTGATTTCCTCATTGAATATCCCGGGGGCAGATCTTCAATTATACGATCGACTTCTTCTTTTACTGCAGCAGCTACTTTAAGGTGGTTTACATTTCGTTCGGCAGATATATTAATATTCACGGTGTTGAGCCCGTTTATCCTGAAGAATGTCCTTGCACTTTGCTCTTTAAGCCTTATGCTTGCTATGTCTCCCAATCTTAATATTCTGCCGCCAATTTTTTTTACCGGAATCCTTTCCCAAACCACCGTGTCGGCGTTGTTGCCGGTAAGTGAAAGATAGGTCCTGCCCGGAACACCGTCAGGGCCTGTTTCCAGTCCACCTCCGAGTTCCCTTTCCGTCATATGATTTCTAATAGCCTGCTGTATGTCGGAGGTAGTTATCCCGGTGATTTTCAGTATGTAATCGTCATAAATTATCTCCCATTCCATCGGGCTTGCCCCGTATACATTTACCTGATAGACACCTTCGACAAGTGCTATACGCGGCTTGATCGTCTCTTCAGCCATTTGCTGTATGTATGAAGCGCTGGCGTTGCCGTTTATCTGGTATGTGAGAATCTGCGATCCTGTCTGATTGTCGGGCATATTTACCGACAGGGAAGGGTAGGAGACCCGCTCGGGAAGCTTGTCGCGTACCTCGCGAAGCAAGGCAGCCACTTCAAACTTTTTGAATCTCAGGTCCTCATTCTTGTCAAATTCGAGCCTAATATTGCCGCCGCCGTCTGATGTTGTTGAACGTACGTTTTTTATTCCCGATACCGTTGAGAGTATTCCCTCGAGCGTTGTGGTAACCTCTTGTTCGACAACCCTCACGGGTGTCTGTGGCCAGCTCCATGTGACGGTCATGGACGGGAGATAGCGTGTTGGATTAAGCTGTACAGACAGCAATGGTATCATGGTGACACCGATTATAATCAGCACCACGAAGATGATGTTGATGGTGAAGGATGAAAAGGCTCTTTTTTCTGTTTGATTACCTTGCATTTTCCTTCACAATGGTTTCATGAGCGAGGTTAATGTTACCCTTTACGATTACCAGGTCGCCAGGAGAAAGCCCTTCTCTTATCGACAGAGATGTGCTGTTTTCAAATTCAATGTCCACATACTTCCAGATAGCGAGTGTATCCTCCCTGATAAATATTACATCGCGACCCTGCCTCATGACCAGGGCCTCCTTGGGAACAACGAGCCTGTTACTCTCAGGCTTCCTGATAAGTATCCTGACATTCATCCCCTCAATCAGTTTTCCGTTGTTTCTGAATGAGGCTCTCACTTTTATCATTCCATCATCACTAACCAGTGGATTTATTTCAGTTATGGTACCTGTTATCATCATTGTATCATTGGCAAATGGTATTATACCAACAGGCATTCCTCTGGAAACAAACCTGTATTCCGACTCGATCACCGGAAACTCAACCTCCATGATATCGTCATTAACAATTGTGCACAGTTCCCTGTAGGTTGATGAGTGGTTGTGGAGCTTTGCATCCATATTGGCTATACGGCCTGAAATGGGCGCATAAATGCGAGTGTGATTCAGGTTGTATTCCGCTTCGGCCAGTGATGTCTCGGCTTCGTCGAGACCACTTCTTACCCTTAGTGTTTTCCTGGCAGTATCGCTCTCGCTGATGCCTCTGAGCAAAATATCCATGAGGTCAATCTCGGCTCGCTGAACTCGCTGCCTGGCCCTTTCAACAGCACTCTGGTATGTAAAGTCCTCTATTCTTGCAATCAGCTCCCCGGCCCTGACGTACTGACCGTTGATGATATTAAGTTCAACAATGTTTCCGTTGGTGCGGAAAGGTACTGTTACTTTGCCGCTGGCATAAACTTTACCGTTGCTCATTAACTCATGATAAAAAACCCCTGGTTCCAGCAAAACAGTTTCAACGAGCACAGCTTCAGGTCGCGACGATCTTCTGGCCATCTCCTCAAGGTCGGGGGCAGGCCTCTCATTGCATGCCGCAGTTATCAGCAGGCAGGTGAGCATCAGTTGGATTGTGACTTTCATTTTGTTTAAGGTAAGAATTTGAGTTTTGCAGTTCTATAAAAATAGGAAACATTTCGATTCAACTACATGATTAGTCGAAAAAAAAATGAAAAAAAGCGAAAGCTTCTAAATCAGGGCATCAATAATATCTTTCATCTGCGACTGCTGTTCTTCCATGCTTTTCAGCAGCTTCAGTTGCGCCCTGGTTCTCTGCAGGTTATGTCCGGGAAATCCGGCCTTGTAATAGATGTCTCCGTTAATATGGTCAGCAAGGAACCTCAGGGCCTGTTCATAGGTTATCAGCAGCGGAGCAAACGAAAGCCATTCTTTCTCGGCAGGGGTGAGTATCTCTCCTGCTTCATTTAGGAACCCGTGGCTCCATGCATGGTACAGAGGCAGGCTGAGCGAGACACTCTCTGTGTCGGCTGCATCTTCGGCTCCTGTGTTGGCAGCCGTGCGAATTGCATCGCCGAAGTCATAGTGCACATATCCGGGCATTACGGTGTCGAGGTCGATCACACAGAGAGCACGGTCGTTTTCATCGAGGAGTATGTTGTTGAATTTGGTGTCGTTGTGGGTTATGCGCAGGGGAATACTACCTTCCGCACCGAGCCGACTTATAATATCCATACTGCCTGCCCTTGATTCTATCTCTTCAATCTCATTCATTACCTCCATGACTCGTCCTGCCCTGTCAGACGACACTGACGCCCGGAAATCGGAAATTCTCTTCAGGGTGTTGTGGAAGTCAGGTATTGTTTCTTCAACAGAATTGCCAGGAATATCTGACAGCATGGCTGTGAATATTCCGATTGCCCTTCCTCCCTCGAAAGCCCTTGCTTCATTGCCTACGGTGTCGTAACTGCGATGTCTGTCAATGTAGATGAACATCCTCCAGCAGCTGCCCGCCTCATCTGTAAACCATGTGGCTCCATTGCGAGTTCTTACAAGTGTCAGACACTGTCTCAGCGGGTCGCTGCCGGGTATTGTGGCCAGCTTTTCACGAATATGCGATGTGACTTTTTCAATGTTCCCCTGAAGGCTTTCTACATTATTGAATACATTGGTGTTTATGCGTTGCAGGATATATCCGGGGGAACCACTCTCTTTGGTAAATACTCGGTATGTGTCGTGAATATGGCCGCTTCCGAAAGGAACAGCGCCGATACACTCCCATCTTGTGTCAAAGAGGTCTGTTATCGTACGCAGTTTCCTATCCATTATTTTTAACTAGTTTGAAGCTATCCGATTGAATGATCTGAACAAAAACCATGTCCCTGCAACAGAAACAACAGCGAGTATTATGCCGTTCAGTGGCTTGAGGTATACGAAGCTGCCTATTGAGAAGAGGGCCGAATAGATTACCAGCGTGCCTATGAAAACGCAAAGAAGCTGCAATGGCATATCCCATTTTTTCCCATCCCTTTCAAGCATGATTCCTTTCTCAGCTGCTCTGGCAACAAGGTCTTTCCATCCCGGACCGCCTGGTCGGGTTATCTGATAAAACCTTATTAGTGTTTCGTCAGATTCCGGCTTTGTAAGCCATGTGGTTATCAGCCACGCTGCTGTGGTGATGCCAACGGCTATCAGCAGTCTTACTGTAAAGGCGTCGAGCACACCCCCTTCTATTGCTGTGTCAGGAACAAAGAAAACCAGGATTACTGCAGTAATGGTAGCTGCTATCATTGCCACTATCTCTGTCCACGCATTTATGCGCCACCAGAACCAGCGAAGCAAATAGATAGCTCCGGTTCCTGCACCAGAGAGAAGCAGCACGTTGAAAGCCTGTGTGGCATTATTGAGGAAAAAAAGTGACAGCAGGCTGGCTATTATCATCAACAGGACAGTTGTGAAGCGGCCCACGGTTACGAGCTCTTTCTCCGGGGCGCCGGGCTTTACGAACCTCTTGTAGAAATCGTTGACTATGTACGATGATCCCCAATTGAGATGGGTGCCAATTGTAGACATGTAGGCAGCAATTAAGGAAGCAGTTACAAGTCCGAGCCATCCGGGGCCAATCTTTGAGAGCATGGCCGGATATGCGATATCGTCTTTCAGGTAGGTGTCGGTGATGGCAGGGAAGGCCTCTCTGATTGAATCGAGGTCGGGGAAGACCACCAGTGAAGCCAGTGCTACTATTATCCAGGGCCAGGGGCGGAGGGCGTAGTGTGCGAAGTTAAAAAGAAGAGTGGCGCCGATTGCGTTCTTTTCATTCTTTGCTGAAAGCATTCTTTGTGCTATATATCCGCCGCCACCGGGTTCTGCACCGGGATACCATACCGACCACCACTGTACCGCGACGGGTATCAGTAGCAGGGGTATCCATACTGACGGATTTGTCATGTCAGGAAAGATTGTGAGCTTAGAAGCTATGGCCGGATTGGACAGCAGGTTGCCGAGTCCTCCCACTTCAGGCTGCCTTGTCGCCACTATGGCAGCCAGCACAGCTCCGAACATTGCTATTGTGTACTGGAAAAAGTCGGCCCAGATAACGCCTTTCAGACCTCCGAGTGAAGCATAGATGACAACTACAACAGAACCACCGACGACAGCTACCCAGGGCTTAATGCCCAGCATTACGCCACCTATCTTTATTGCCGCAAGGGTTACAGTGCCCATTATCAGTGTGTTGAAAAAGAGACCCAGATATAATGACCTGAACCCACGCAGGAACGAAGCAGCCCTGCCGCTGTATCGCAGTTCATAGTACTCCAGGTCGGTCATAATGTTTGACCGTCTCCATAGTTTTGCGTATATAAACACGGTGACCATGCCGGTAATGAGGAAAGCCCACCATGCCCAGTTTTTTGCCACACCCGATTCCCTGACCATTCCGGTGACCAGGTTGGGTGTGTCAGCAGAGAATGTACATGCCACCATTGATATTCCCAGCAGCCACCAGGGCATGCCGCGGCCTCCAAGAAAAAATTGTGAGGTGTCTTTGCCCGCACTCTTTGAGGCCACCCATCCGATAGAGAGCACTATCACGAAAAAGATAGCAACTATTATCCAGTCAATTGTCTGTAACAAGGCTTTCCGTTTTAAGGTTTAATTAACAGGTTTCAATTAATAAGGAATCAAATCTAATTGTTTTGGTATTCAGTTCCAAGCAGTGCATATAAAAAAGGTCAGAGTATAAAGAACCCATTTATTGCTGAGCAGAACTCTTCTGACTATTGGGCTTTATTTTTTTTGCTAATTTTGTGACGCATTTTTTATGAGCATCTGCACGTATCATGCTCGTTAATCCGAACAGAAATGGATATTGAGAAAATAAAGGAGAAGATCAGGGATAAGAAGGGCTTTATCTCTGACATGGATGGCGTAATATATCACGGCAACAAGCTGCTTCCGGGCGTTGTTGAATTTGTGGAGTGGCTGAAAAGGGAGGGTAAGAGCTTTTTGTTTCTTACCAACTCAAGTGAGCGCACGCCACGTGAGTTACAGGAGAAAATGCGCCGTCTGGGCATAGAACTTGACGAAAGCGTCTTTTACACCAGCGCCCTTGCCACTGCATCTTTTCTTGCTGCCCAGAAGCCGCGTGGAACAGCTTTTATCATCGGCGAGGCAGGATTGATAAGCGCCATGTATGACGTAGGCTATACGATGAATAATGTTAATCCGGATTACGTAATAGTAGGTGATACACGCAGTTACAGCTTCGAAAAGATTGAGCAGGCTGTGAACCTGGTAATCAGGGGAGCGAGGCTTATAGGCACCAATCCAGACCTTACCGGACCGGTAGAGGGGGGGATAATACCTGCCACCAAAGCGCTTATTTCGCCTATTGAACTTGCAACAGGCAAAGCAGCATATTACGTAGGCAAGCCAAATCCGCTGATGATGCGTATTGCCCTGAAGAAGCTGGGTTGCGTCAGGGAGGATACCATTATCATAGGAGATCGTATGGATACAGATATTATTGCGGGCATCGAGTCAGGAATTGATACCTGCCTGGTTCTGACCGGTATCTCTGACCGTGATACGGTAAGGGAATTCCCCTATATGCCTAACTTTATCCTGGAAGGAGTTAAGGACATTGTATCATAACACCACATACCGCACACCGCACACCACTAAAAACCATAGAAATGAGGATTTTCAACTTTTTTTTACTTTTCTTACTGCTCCTTCCTTCCTGGTTGCAGGCACAGGTTGTTACTGAAACAGACCGCAGACAGCATGATAAGCTTGAGGAGTGGCTTTATTTCCTGGCCTCTGACGAGATGTTGGGCAGGGCAAACGGATCGCCCGAAATGAAAATAGCGGCTGAATATATTGCTGATGTTTTCAGAGATGCAGGTTTGAAACCCGGATTCGGAGAGAGTTATATTCGTGATTATACTTTCAGCGCGCGCAACCGTACCATTGATGAAAGAAATGTGGCGGCGATAATACCTGGTACTGACCCTAAGCTTAAAGACGAGTATATTATCATTACGGCTCATTTCGATCATGTTGGCATAGGACGGCCTGTTGACGGTGACTCAATATATAACGGAGCCGATGACAATGCCGCAGGCACCGCGGCCATAATGGGAGTTTCCAGGGTGATAACTGAGAAGCATCTGAAGCCGGGAAGATCAATTCTTTTTGTAGCTTTCAGTGGTGAGGAAATGGGTATGAGAGGATCCCGTAACTTTGTATCCGATCCATCCGTTGACCTGAAGAAGGTTTATATGAATCTCAACATAGAAATGCCGGGATATAATAAGCTGATAGGCAAGCAGAGATTCTATATGACAGGAGAATCACAGACGAACATTGATGACCTGATAAAATCTTTTTCCCACCCGTCAGGATGGCAGATGGACAACAGTTATCCTATGGCTGAGCGGTTATTTCGTTCCTCTGATAATGTCGCATTTACAGCTGTGGAAGCCAGGGGAGAGGTTTCAGCCGGCGTCCCTTCAACAACGCTCTGTACCCACACAGGAGAGGACCATATCCACAAGCCCTGGGATGAACCACAATTTATCGATTATGAAAACATGACCGGCTTTGTAAATTACCTTGCAGACCTGATAATCTGGCTCTCACATTCGCGTGAAGAGGTTAAATGGACAAATCCTTCATATATAAGATATTGAGACGGTAGACGGAACCGAGCCGAAGGCGAGCTCGCGACCGAATGGGAGCAAAACGGTAGACGGCAAGCGGCATACCGCATACCACATACCTCACACCTCACACCCCACGAATCACAAACATGGAATCAATAAGGCAGATATACCGGATTGGTCACGGACCTTCGAGCAGTCACACACTTGGCCCGCGCAAGGCGGCTGAGACCTTTATTGCCGGGAATCCCAGTGCGGTATCCTATACTGTAACACTTTACGGTAGTCTGGCTGCCACAGGGCGAGGTCATTTAACTGACGCAACACTTAATGAAGCTTTTCAGAGTCGCCGGCTGGAAATCTTATGGCAGCCTGAGACTTTTCTCCCAAGGCATCCTAATGCTCTCAGGTTTGAAGCAAAAGATGCGGACGGAAAGGTGACGGCGGAATGGACAGCCTACAGCACAGGAGGTGGCACTGTAACGGATGATACAGAAACCAGGGAGTCAGGATGTGTGTATCCTCACAGGACAATGAATGATATTCTAAACTATTGCAACGAAAGCGGGACTACCTTATGGCAATATGTTGAGAAATATGAAGGTACTGAGATATGGAAATTTCTGGCAGAGATATGGAAGGTGATGGAAGATGCAATCAAACGCGGATTGAAAAGTGAGGATGTTCTGCCGGGCGGTTTGAACCTGAGGCGCAAGGCTCATACTTACATGACGAAGTCGAAACATTACCGTGATGCCTTTCGGAAGAGGGCAACTCTTTTTGCGTATGCTCTTGCCGTCAGTGAGGAAAACGCCGCCGGCGGTATAATAGTAACGGCACCTACATGCGGAGCCAGCGGAGTGGTTCCTGCAGTAATGAAATACATGAAAGTATACTACAGGTTCGTTGACGATCAGATACTTAAAGCCCTTGCGACAGCCGGACTGATTGGTGTAATAATAAAACACAATGCTTCTGTCTCGGGAGCTGAAGTCGGTTGCCAGGGTGAGATAGGCACTGCATGTGCCATGGCATCAGGAGGTGCCACCCAGCTTTTTGGAGGGACGATATACCAGATTGAATACAGTGCTGAAATGGGTCTCGAGCATCATCTCGGCCTCACTTGTGATCCGGTATGCGGCCTGGTACAGATACCCTGCATTGAGAGGAATGCCATGGCGGCATCAAGGGCACTCGCACACAACACCTTCGCCATGATATCAGACGGGAGGCACATGGTTAGCCTTGATGATGTAATCAAGGTTATGATGCAGACAGGAAAAGATCTGCCCAGTGTCTACAAGGAAACCTCTCTGGGAGGACTGGCTACTTTGAAAAGAGATAGTAGCAGTTAGCTTTCTTTATTGGGGTAAGCAGCTGCTGTATCACTCTCGGTGTCAGAACCAGAACCAGAACCTGTGTCAGAATCATAATCAGTTTCAGTATCAGTATCGGTATCAGCATCAGCATCACTGTCAGTATCAAAATCTGGTTCAGCTCCAGGTATATCAGGCAAAATCAGCTTTGTCTCAGCGGAGCCAAGAGCATCAACGCTCCTGAGCTTCTTCTCAATGGCCCTGCTACGCACACCTACCACATTCTCCAGCTGTCCCAGTCCGGTACGTATATTCCCCTGTGCCTTCTGCAGGAGTCCCCCGAAATTTTCGAACTCCCTCTTTACAGCACCCAGTATCTTCCATACTTCGCTGCTGCGTTTCTGTATTGCCAGTGTGCGGAAGCCCATCTGAAGGCTGTTGAGCAGTGCGGCAAGGGTCGTTGGACCGGTTACTATCACCTTGTAACGTGTCTGAAGCTCCTCGAGAAGCGCCGTCCTGCGCACTACCTCAGCATAAATACCCTCGAAAGGCAGGAACATGATTCCGAAATCAGTAGTTTCCGGCGGACTAAGGTATTTCTCATTTATGTCGCGTGCCATCCTGCGAACAGTATCCTCAAGGTTTTTCTGCGCTTCCTCAATGAGGGCTGGATCACCTGAATCGTAAGCTTCCAATAGATACTCATACTTGTCTTTAGGGAATTTGGCATCGACAGGGAGCCATACTATACTGCCCGTGTCATCGCGTCCGGGCAGCCTGATGGCAAACTCAACGCTCTCGCGGCTGCGTGGTTTGGTCTTTACATTTTCGGCATACTGTTCAGGAGCCAGTATCTGTTCCAGGAGCATACCAAGTTGTACTTCACCGATTCCTCCTCTCATTTTCACATTGCCAAGCACCTTCTTCAGTCCGCCTACATCCTGGGCAAGGTTTTGCATCTCTCCGAGTCCCTTCTGCACACTTTCCAACTGCCTGCCCACCAGTTCGAACGACTGTCCCAGCCGCTCGTTAAGTGTCTTCTGAAGTTTTTCATCTACGGTTACCCTGATATTCTCGAGCTTATCTTCAGTAGTTTTAACAAGATTATTCTGTTTCTCCTCAAGCTGACTGAATTTCTCCCTCTGAAGTTCATTGAATGATCTCACATTTCTGTCGAATGTCTCCTGGAATTCCCTGAAACTCTTTGTCAGGGTTTCCATCAGTTCACTCCTGTAACCCTGGGCTTGGCTGGCACTCTCCTGTCGGCTGAGACTGAATTCATCCATAAGTCTCTTTTCTATTCTGTCAAGGCCCGAGCGAATTTCCGCAAGCCTCTCTTCCAGTACCTTTGAGGTGCTATCCTTAGCCGGGCGGAATGATATTACCAGGATAATAGTGCAGATTATCAGAATAATAATTATTATCAGCAGTAAGTTAGTCATAAATGAAAGTTTGCACTAAAGTAAGAAAAAACCCGGTAATGACAGTCAAATCTCTGCCTTCACAGTGCAGGTAGCCATCTCTTCCGTTCTTTAAGTGTTGAACAGAATACTAATATTACCTTGCTTAATTAATCAGATATCGTATTTTTGTCTCTGTATAAACTTGTAATACAACATCTGAAAATGAGAGTATTTTTATATCGCGCGTTATTTGTGCAAATGGCAATGATGCTTGTTGCTTCCTGTAATACAGATCTGCCATTGACTGATATTGAGAAAGCAATCGATGATATCGGAACAGAGTGGGTGCCTGATAAGCGGGAAGGTGTCAGTACAGTATCAGTCTCTCTTGAAGGCGATGTTTATATCCTGAAGGGTGAACTTGAGCAGCCTGGTCATCGTGATGCCCTTCTGTCCTGGTTTGGTGAGAATAATCTGAATGTTACCGACAGCATCAGGCTTCTTCCTGACAGTACTGCCGGAGGATGGGCCCTCATTACCGTTGCAACAGGCAACATGAGAGCACAAAACAGGCATTCCGCCGAACTGATCACCCAGGCGGTACTTGGCACCCCTGTAAGGATCATGAAGCGAGAAGGCAGCTGGCTGTGGATTCAGACACCCGACAGATATCTGGGCTGGATAACCGCCTCATCGGTTGTGATTA
>Ga0334882_1000222_pt1 | contig 100290 bp, 107 predicted proteins | sample GraSluR1_MG_5_FD_207226 | JGI IMG/M metagenome (GOLD analysis project Ga0334882, IMG submission 207226) | Sludge microbial communities from methane-producing bioreactor in Wageningen University, Netherlands - Granular Sludge_15_04-R1 | ecosystem: Engineered > Bioreactor > Anaerobic >...
GACAACTAACAATCCTGGAGTGCTGACGGGAAGCGCATTATCAACCCTTGGTGGCGGTTCAGTGGTTGCCACAACTACTCAGAATCATACCTACGGTATATTAACAACCCGTGTAGATGTCCAGCCAATCCCTGCTGCCACATTATTTACCGGAGTAGGGTATTATTACGCAGTTGGTTATAACTATACTTTTAATATTAATATTGAAACATCTGAACCAGATTTTACAAATGTAACTAATTTTACTTTTACAATCCCCAGCACAGCTAATATTACATTTTCAATGGACCCATCCGCTCTCGTTTCCGGAGGTCCTGGACCTTATAATACAACGGCACATGCTGCAGATTTTTCCATCATTTCAGGAGATGCCAATGGCTATGCCTCAGCTGTAATATCTGCTATGGTAGGCGGTGATTTTTCTATTACTCTTACTTATCATCCCAGCGGTGTTGCGAGTCAGTCAGGAACAGGCTTAAAGACATTTGCTGCTTCACTAATTAGAACCATACATGCAGGTGTACCTGTTCCTGATTTCGCTCCTCCTGATTACGATTATGGAGTTGTGAGCACTGTTCAGTTTATAAACTATGCTCTTACAACAACAGCTTCAGATGGATTTGTGAATCCCTGGAATAATGTTTTTAATTTAACCGGACATATTGTTTATAATGTTATTGGAGCTACCGAAATCAATGCGGTCGTACCGGCAGGCGCAATAACATTGAATCCCTTTCTGGTGTATGATAATGATCATGCAGGTGTTGCAAATATAGCTGTGCCCGGTATTGTTGATGTAAATTCTGATAATGTCGTATCACTCACAGTACAGGATCCTATAGCTCTTCCTGGCAACCCATGGTTTCCTACGCTGTTTGATGATGGAATTGGTACATACACATTCAGAGTCAGAACTGATATCGGGGGGCCACTGGTTACTGATGTATCCTGGACATCAGCAAATTTAGGTACTCTAATCTGCGATAAGTTCCAGGTAGTTGACGTGAGATTCCAGAATGGAGGAGGATTAAGTAACCCGCCCGATTATCACAGGAATATCTACACAGCAGGGACACAAATGCAGGTTGAGGTTCAATTTCAATATCAGGGGGCCTTTACACCGGCTAACAGACCCACTCAGGATGTAAATGTTATTGCTTCATATAACTATGGCGCACTTGCCAGAACTACATCTCTTACTATCACGGCAGGCGGAAATACTTCCAACTGGGTTGAGATTCAGAATCCATCATCAACGGATGTATCGCCTCCTGATACATTGGATTTTAATAATTATCAGATATCATCTATCATTGAGCAGGCTGGAGGCCGCTATGAGGGTGGAACCGGTCAAAATGCTGTTGGACGTATTATACAGGACCCCTCACCACCACGGATCCTCTGGGATCACGCAGACCCGCCAGGAGCAGATGTTGGGATGTTCACCCCATGGATAAGCACTACATCAACAGTAGATACTATTACATTAAATTGGACACCTCTGGTTCTTACTCCTGAGGACGCAGTTTTTTCTACTTATCGCATATACTACAAACCTGCATTATCAGCAGTCTGGAGTATGATTGATGTAAATACTGATCCGCCAGCAACAAATCCTCTGAGTGTAATCGCAACAGATACTTATACAATAACAGGGCTTCAATCCATTACTGAATACCAGTACTATTTAACAGCAATTGATATATTCGGGAATGAAACTCTTGCTGCGAACAGAGCTCATGGGGGGCTTGTCGGAGATCCATTTCATGCAGTTACAACCGGTGCTTATGGATTGGAAGTCAGGATAACTGATGGTATAACTGCTTATGATAATGCAGCACTTATTATTGATAATTTAAACCATCTGGCGCGACCTTTATTTGATTCGTCAATCAGGTTTGAGGTTGATATTATTGGAGCTTCTCAGCCAAGTGAAATGAATGTAATTATCGCTAACGTAACTGCTGCAGGATTTGATATTGACTCAAACGACGTGTTTGATTTGCATCCGGACATAGATAATGAGGTTTCGGCTGTTTGGGACATACCGGCCGCTCCTAATGGTTTTTTTAGAATACCAATTGCAAAAGTTTCACCGAATAAATGGGCTGGACACATTTCATCGGAGAATCCGCTTATAACCCCTGGCCAGGGATGTAAGTTTATACTTGAAGTTATACAGGGGGGAACTCCGACTTATTACGGTTATGATCCTAACTTGAATATGGACGACACCCGTTTTACGTTCGCTGTTATACCACCCCCTAAAGTAACCCCATGGCCGACACGGATTCTGAATAATGTGATTACTAAACAAAATCCCAGGGCATATCCGGCATATTATTTAACTGATGATGCATATGTGACAATAACAGTTTATGATATAAAAGGAAGGCCGGTGGCAACATTACTCGATAATGCCCTTAGAAGAAACGGTCAGAATATACGTGAACAGGGGTGGGCCGGTACAAACAAGGCAGGGCGAAAACTTGGTATTGGTCTTTATTATGTTCATATTAAGGCGAAGCGTGTATCTGACGGGAAAACAATAATTAATAAGTTTGAAAAGGTTGTAATGGCGAAATAATGAAGCTTTGTGAGTTTTTTAAAACTGTTAATTATGGGATAGTCCATTGGTTAAATGTATAGGGAAGAATCACAGCACTGTCAGCGTCTGACACAATATTATCAAGAGTTACACTTATAACATAATCCGTTAAAAGTGCCGGAAGATTGATGTTTAAACTACTGGTTGGATCACTAACCGGAGCTAATGAGTGGCCTACAACGGGATTCCCAAGATCATCTTCAACTTCAACAATAATAGTAGTGCCATATGTTACCGACGCTTGTGTTATAGGGATATTAAATGTTATTTTAATTACCGGACTGGCTATTGTGGGCGCACTGATAGATGTTACAGTTAGATTTGTTACCCCCCCCACTGGCGGTGTAGGATTTGTAAAAGCCTCATCCCCAGGATCTACTGTTTCAGCTTCATCTATATAAAAACAGCTCACAGGCGCAAGAGCAATAATCAGCAGGGATGATATGAATAATAACCTTTTCATATAGATAAAATACATCCAGTCAGTAATTTGTCAAAATTAATATCTTTTCTTAACAAAAATATCAGTAATAATCTGACTTAAAATGTTAAATTTTATTACTCCTTTATACCTCAGTCGGCTTAACCATTTTCCCCCCCTTTGTTGTTGACAAAATGCACACATTGTGTTATACTTTAGCTATGAAATACCATACTTGGAATAATGAAAAGAACGAATTTTTAAAAAGAGAGCGTGGAGTTACATTTGAAGATGTAATTTATTATATTGAACATGGTAATCTCCTGGCGATTGCCAGACATCCTAATTGTGACAGGTATCCTGATCAGAAGATATATATAATAAATATTGAGAATTATGCTTATCTGGTTCCATTTGTTGAAACAGATGATACAGTGTTTATGAAAACAATTATTCCAAGCCGTAAGGCAACAAAAAAGTATCTGGAGGTTGAAAATGGGGACTAAGCTGGACAAATATGAAAAAGATATAATTGAATCATATGAAAATGATGAGTGGACTGAAATTCCTGATGTAAAAAATGAAATAAAAAAGCATGTTGCCTATGCAAAAAGTACCACAAGGAAGGATAAAAGGGTAAATATAAGGATGTCTCAGCGTGATCTTGAATCACTGCAGCGGAAGGCCCTTGAAGAGGGTATCCCCTACCAGACACTGATTTCAAGTTTACTTCATAAATTTGTTAATGGCAGGCTGGTAGAGAAAAACTCAGAGAGCAGAGAGTGATACAAAAAATTGTAAAAAAAATCAGTCTCAATGATCCGGACCAGATAAAATCTGATCTGGAATATTGGCTTTCCCGCACACCTGAGGAGAGGATCTCAGCTGTTGAAATTTTGCGGAGGCAGAAATATGGAGATGATCTTCGGGTTGATAAAACCATCTGCATTATCCGGAGAAACCAGGACACAGACTAAAATAAATTCCTTGCAATAAGCGCCTCCATTCATAAACGGTAATTCAAAAACCTGTTAAAAATTAAAATTGTGAATTCTGTGTCATTATGACAAAAACCATTCCGGTAAAAAATTCTTGACTATTGGTAAAATCATAAATATCATAAATATCAGTTGTGAAAGCTTTAAAAAAGCTTATAATTAAAGAGGCTGCCAATGATTTCTGTAAAAGAAAATTACATAGTTGATAGAAAGGGCAACACCACAGATGTAATTATACCGAAAAAAGATTATGACAAAATGCTCGAATATATAGAAGAACTTGAAGATATTGCTGCCTACGACATGGCAAAAGCTGAAAATGGTAAAAATATCCCCTGGCAAAAGGTTAAAAAGTAAAACGTGTATTCAGTAGAATTTTCTCCAGCTGCTGCAAGAGATTATAAAAAAATCCCGACAAATATAATTAAGGATATAAACACAACTATAGAAAATATCTCAAAAAACCCGCGACTGCCCGGATATAAAAAACTGAAAAATAGAAATGCTTACCGGATCAGGATTAGCGACTACCGCATTATCTACGAAATTCATGAAAAAATACTAACCATTCTTGTTATCCGCATTAGACACAGAAAAGAAGTATACAGAAATATTTAGGGCGGGATCTTATCTCTCCGGAGTTAATCCAAAAACAGCTCCCCTGGCAGAATTTCTATCCTGTTGCTGATAAAAAGATCCACTTCAAAACCGGAGTGGCTTCGTCAATTTTTTTGTAAGCGAGTTATGCCATGGTTCTCACCGACTAAAATAAATTCCTTGCAATAAGCGCCTCCATTCATAAAAATCTCCCTCATAATAAATGCGGGAAATAAAAAAATGAAAGACTACTCCAGTTACGAAGTAAACAATACAGACCCCTCTGAAAAAAAGCAATATATCCGCGGAATGTTCGATTCCATTGTGCCAACCTATGATCTGCTCAACAGGGTACTTTCCGGAGGTATTGATAATTTCTGGCGAAAAGACCTTGTGAGGCTTGCAGGTGAACTCAAGGATAAAAAAGTCCTCGATATATGCTGCGGAACCGGAGATTTAACACGCCAGCTGGTTTCTGCAGGGGGAGCGGTTTTTTCCCTCGATTTTTCTTATAATATGCTGAAAAAGGGGTCAGAGCAGGGGTGGCTTTCAGGTACAAATATACAGGCAGATGCGGGTAAGCTCCCATTTAAGGGTCAGAGCTTCGATTTTATTACAATCGCCTTTGGTATCAGGAATATCCCGGATGTGGATATTTTTTTAGCAGAAACATACAGGGCTCTGACCCCTGGAGGGAAACTCCTCATCCTGGAACTCACAAGGCCCGATAGCCCGGGCGTGAGATTTTTCTATAATCTCTATCTTACAAAAATTCTCCCCTTTGTCGGCGGGTTGTTTTCCGGGAAAAGGGAGGCTTACAGGTATCTATCCGGAAGTATTTCAACTTTTCTTGACAAAAATGAATTGATAAAGAGAATACATAGCGCCGGTTTTAAAGAAGTAAATTATAAAAGAAAAACCCTGGGTGCTGCGGCAATATATGTCTGTCATAAATAGGCCCCTATCTTAATCTGATGAGAAATAACTGAATGAAACGCAGAAAAATTTTTATACTTGGCCACAGGGGCTACAGCAGCAAATATCCTGAAAATACATTTCTTTCTTTTAAAAAGGCACTTGATGCAGGGGCTGACGGGATTGAGTGTGATATTCAGAAGACTGAAGAGGGTTTTTTTCTGGTGACACATGACATCAATATGTTAAGGCTTGTAGGGCTTGATAAAGATATTAGAAAAATGAGTATTGAAGATATTCGGGGAATTGATTTCGGCTCAGGGGAGAGTGTGCCCGATTTTGATGTTTTTCTTGAGGTTATGCCTCTAAATAAAATTATTAATATTGAGCTGAAGGATGAAACAGTAACTCCTGAAGACGCTCCGGAAATTATTAATAGGCTTAAAAGGATCGGCTCAAAGGAGCATGTGATTATTTCATCTTTCAGGCACGATCTTCTTCCAGCTTATAGAGATGCCGGGTATATGACAGGGATGCTTATAGGAAGAAAAAACTTTGAAAAAGGTATAATAAGGACTCTATTTGATATTAGAAAGTACAGGCCCGATTTTCTTAATATGCCGGTGGCCATGTTTCACCACCTCCCCCGCTTTGTGTCAAAGGGTCTTGTATTTCTCTTCAGGGTGATGAAGGTTCAGATTATATTCTGGACATTAAACAGAGAGGATGAGTATAAACTCTTGAGTCCCTGTGCTGCAGGGATTATTACTGATAATGTTGAGGATATGATAAAAATAAGAAGGAAATACAGGAACTGATATGAGTGAATGGAAAGTAAAATTAGTTCAGAAAGTATATGAAAACAGAAATTTTCAGATAAGAAAAAATATATGCTTCCATCCTTTAAAAAATGTGGAGCACGATTTTTTCGTTATTGATACCTTCAACTGGATGAATGTTGTGGCAATCACTCCTGATGATAAGTTTGTCCTTGTTAAGCAGCACAGGCTCGGTTCCAATGAGGAGATGATAGAAATCCCCGGCGGGGTTGTTGATATGGATGAAAAACCTGCAGACTCTGCTGTGCGGGAACTTGCTGAGGAGACAGGCTACTGTGGAGGGACTATAATCCCGCTTAAAAAGCTCTGGACTAATCCTGCTATGATGAGCAACAAAATCAGCTTCTTCCTCATTGACGGCTGTACCAGGGAACAGTGCCAGAACCTGGATCCGGCTGAAGATATTGAGGTGATTACTGCCACAAAGGATGAGGTTGTGGAGATGCTGAAAAACGGAGAGATCAATCATGCCCTTTCTGTTACTGCTCTGACCCTCTACTTCCTTTCAGAGCATAACAGGTTCGGCAGGATTATTTTTTAAGGCTTAATCCCGGATTTAAGGTATAGGACTCAAAATTATTTAGTATTTTTATATTTCTTTATAAAAAGTTCACCATCTTTGCGCCCCTCATCATATGCCTTTTGAAACAGGTGGGGGGATGTGTAATCCCACTTGTATATTTCAGGAGTCTTTGATGGCTCCACATATAATCGCCCGGGTATTTCCGGAATCCGCCCTTTTTTATAGGTTTTTGACATTAGAATAAGCGTATTCCCCTTCTCTTCATCCCCCTGTAGAGCTTTAACAGGCACATTGTCGATTATCCCCCCGTCCAGGGCTGTTTTACCCTCAAGCGTCATTATGGGGACAAAGGGTGGAGTGCAGGATGAGCAGAGTATAATATGGGCAATCTCCTCTCTGCTTGAACATTCATTGAGCTTTACAACAGATGATCTGAATCCGAGTTTTGATGCCAGCATGGGGTGTGCAGGCTGTTTAACAGCTTTTTCTATTACATAAGACAATAACCCGATAAATGTGCCGCTTCGCGGTCCCAGATAAATGGGGGGATGGGAAATGAGTACCCTTATTTCAGGGCCCTTTTGGATTTTACTTAATGTTTTTTTGTCTATGATTTCAATAATGGCGTTTTTGTAAATATCGTAGTGAGGGAAAACCGGCTTTGATGAAAATATATTCCCCGGGTAGAAATTTTTCCTGTTAAGAGTTGTGGCCTCTTTAAAGAGCTTAAGCGCAGCTCCGCTCTGCCCGGTTATAGCTGCAAGGGCCATTGCTGCCCCTGCGCTCACACCTGCAACAATCTCCGGCTTAAGCTTCAGCTCTGGTGATGCCGCGTCCCAGAATCCCACCTGCCATATACATCTGCCGCCGCCACCTGCAAAAACCACTGATTTGAATTTTTTCATTTTTTCTCTCCGGTGATATTATAATAAACAAAGTCCGGGATTACTGCCGGTTAATGGTGTATCTGGAGCTTTCTATTGTGTAGCATAAAACAGATCCATCGCTCAGTTCCCTGTAAAAGACAGAGGTATCTGTTCCACCTGTTTCCATGGCAAAACTGCCGTTTTTCTCTTCCAGAATTTTTTTTACAAATGGATACCTGCTGAAATCTTTCCCGATTAGTGATTTTCTCGGGTGATAAATAACCTGGCCCCGATTATCAATAATATAGTAGTAGCCGGGCGCTCCTTCTTTGTCCAGGTGCAGAATCCGGCTTCTGTCGCTATCTATTTTTTCCGCCATCTGCCCCAGGGATTTATTTATACTGTAATATGTAAGCTGCTGAGTTGAGCAGGCCATGAGAAAAAGCAGAAATAATGATAATATTCTTCCGATTATTTTCTTCAATATGATTACTCCATTGAGGCAAATATTTCGGTAATATGGAAGTTTGTCAAATTTTTTACAGTGTTAATACATTAACTGTTATTTATAATAAAATGCTTTAATATCCCCGCTGCCGAAGGCGGCGGGGATATTGAGAAAATAATTATTTCAATAAAATAAATCTTCTGGAATAATTGCTGATTTTTTTTCATAAAATAATAAAAATTACTCCTAAGCGCAGTAAAAGGTTTGAATAAACAGGGCCGATATAGTTAAGTAATAGTATATTTAGCGGGGCTTATATTGATGAAATTTTTTTTCTATATCATTCCGGTTTTTATTATTCTCTATGCTCCTCTTTATTCTCAGGAGAGGGTTTCTGCAGGGGTGACTGCCGGTTATCATTATGATGCGGGGAATTTTTCCGGGAAGCAGAATTTTGACGGAACTGTTCAGCAGAATATTTCTGCTGGTGCGGTTTTTAAGCTCGATTTTAACTTTATCTTTCTCAGATCCGGGGCTGAGTTTTCCTACCCCTTTATTAAGGGGAAATATGGCGGTAATATTGACACAACAGATGTCTATTTTGTCGAGGTTCCCCTTTACGCCGGATTAAATCTCCCAATAAGAAATTTTGGAGCTTTTTATATGGGGGCCGGGGGATCTTATATCTTCGGGTCAGGGGATATTAAAACCTCATCCGGGAAGGTTGATATAAGCGAACAGCTCTTCGGATACGGTTTTATAGCCGGGATTGAATCTGAAATTCATAACAGCCTTTCATTTATCATGGAGTGGGGCTATGTATCTGCAAAGAGTTCTCCTCTAGCAGTTTTCGACCCGACAGATCTTTATGATGATTATTACATCGATTTTACAGGCCATAGGATACGGGCCGGATTTCTATACCATTTCAGCAGTTATTAGGTGTTATGCATAAAATTATCAGAATTACAATTTTTGTTTTTATCCTTATTGGCGCATTGCCCGTTTATTCAGCGGAGTTTGCCTCTTCCATACGGATAGGCTTTGCTCCGGAAACAGGCGGGTCTATGCATTCAGGGTGGCAGCTTGAGGAGCTTGAAGTAGAGCAGGGGATTTATGATATTAACAGGTCTGCTGACGGTTTCCAGCTCTCTACAATTGAGGCACCCCTGGGATTTTCTGCTGCCTTTGATTTAAGGCTTATACTGGATAAGGTATATTTTAAAGCGGGAGCCGGGTATAACCGCGTTATTGCAGGTGGGAAGGGTACTACATTAGATCATTCTGGAACTCGTGAGGTTAAGGTTAAGTATAAGCAGTGGTCTGCGGATTTTCCTGTAACTGCAGGTGTAACCCTGCTGTTCTGGGGTGAATCACGCATCTCCCTTGGCGGCGGTGCTGCATTTGCATACGGGAATTACAGCAACAGCTTTAAGTCGGTTGAGCCGCTTTTTAATCATTCAGCCTCTTTTACATCTTACGCTTTCCCCCTTGTTGCTGAGCTGAGTGGTGAGGTTTTTGTTTCACCGGGCACTTCACTGATTTGCTCAATAGATCATTATTATGGAAGAAGTAAAATTGTGAAAGACGGCAGTGATTATGCCAGGGTCGATTTTTCCGGCACCCGCTTTACTGCCGGTATGGTAAAGTATTTTAGCAGGTGAGATTTAATTTGAAAAAAGCGTTTATCATTATTTCTATTTTTGCAGTTATATTTTTCAGCCTGCTGAATGGATGGTCTGCCGGTATTTTCAGTACAGGTATCGGTATTGGCGTTTCAGGTGATACCGGAGGCCTGGACAGTACAGTATCTTCTATTAATTCTGAAATGCGCAAGTTTCAGATCGCAAATCCGGGCACCAGTGTCACAGAAATTGAAGCCCTTTATTCACCTGTAATAGCCCTGAATTTTTCATACATATATAATTATTCAATTTTTAAGGCTGGATGGGAATATTCCGGGAACTATTTTTTTAAAAGAAGCGGATCCCTGGGGGATAATGATATTGAAATATCCTACAGCAGGTTTACCTTCCCTGTTTCCGCAGGGCTCCTTATACCTTATGACAGGAAAAGCAGATTCTATTTTGCCGGGGGGATTAATTACACCTATGCTGAAATGGGTATAAAACAGTCCGATCCTGATCCGGCATGGATATTGCCTGATAAAAAATATACCTTTGCTGGTGATATTCTCGGTTTCCATGTAAAGGCGGGGGGAGAGGTTCTTCTTTCCCGGAATTATACTTTCCTATTTGAAGTGACCCGCTTCTTCGGCAAGGAGGACAAAGTGGAGAGTGAAGAGGAGAATGCCCGGTTCCCTCTCCGCCTCAATACTTTCCAGTTTACAGCAGGGATTAATTATACAGTAGACATTTAAATGGTGGGATTGTGCTCAATTATATAATAGTATTTATTGGTGGAACTGCTGCAGGGAGTTTCTTTTATACTCTGGCTTTAAAATACATAAATGGCGAAATAAAAAGCAGCCCTCTTAAGGCGCTTTTCAGCAGGTCAATCTGTCCATGCTGCGGGGAAAAAATAGGCACAGTTTCTCTTATCCCTCTATTAGGCTATTTACTTGCAGCAGGGAAGTGCCGCAGCTGCGCAGGGGTGATAAGTCCTTTATATCCTCTATGGGAGATTATCTACGGTATTCTGGCCCTATCTGTTTTCAATTTTTTCGGGTATGGATTTTATCCTCTATCTCTATTTGTTATATGCTCTGTAAGTCTCTGTATTGCTATTGTGGATTATTATACATTTATTATTCCCGATTCTCTTCTGCTTCTTTTTTTTCTTACTTCAATTTATCCTGTTATGCTCAGAGGGGAGTGGCTCAACAATCTTGCGGGATTCGGATTTTTAACCCTCTTTTTTCTTGTTGTAATGCTTATTTTCCCAGGGGCTTTCGGCGGGGGGGATTTGAAGTACTTTGCTGCTGCGGGATTTTTCTTCGGCATTGAGGAGTCGGTGGTGCTCCTTGAGGTAACACTTATTACAGGGGCTGCTGCAGGTGCTGCATGGGCATTAATTAAAAAGAAGGGGCTCAGGGTGAGAATACCCTTTGCACCCTTCATTACCTGGGGGGTACTTCTTACTCTCTTTGCCGGGAAAGATATACTGCTATGGTATTACAGCCTTGTATATCAGTAAAGCCCCATTATACCTTTACCATCGGGATATTCAATCACACCCTTCTCTGTGATAATTGCTCTGATATTCTTTGCAGGTGTAACATCAAAGGATGGATTAAGGATTTTGATTCCTTCAGGAGCGATCTGAACATTTTTTATATATGCCACCTCATCAATGCTTCTCTGCTCAATTACTATGCTGCTGCCGTTTTCTGTTTCAGGATCAAGGGTTGACATGGGCGCTGCAACAAGAAAGGGGATATTGTGCTCCTTTGCGCATACAGAATGGGTATAGGTTCCAATTTTATTTGCAATGTCGCCGTTTTTTGCTATTCTGTCAGCTCCTACAATTATCTTCTTTATTACTCCGGTTTGCATAAAATGACCGGCCATGTTATCAGTAATCAGTGTAACAGGAATATTGTCCTTGTACAGCTCCCACGTTGTAAGCCTTGCACCCTGAAGATATGGCCGTGTTTCGCAGGCAAAAACCTCAATCTTTTTTCCCTCTTCAATTGCTGCCCTTATCACTCCAAGCGCGGTTCCGTAACCCCCTGTTGCCAGCGCTCCTGCATTACAGTGAGTCATTACAACATCCCCGTCATCCAGAAATCTTCTTCCGTTGCGTCCCATCTCTTTATTCGCAGCTACATCATCTTCCATGATCTGCAGCGCTTCTTTTTCAAGGGCACTTTTCAGCTGATCCATGTCATTGATTTCAGCTGTAATTTTTCTCATCCTGTTTATTGCCCAGAAAAGGTTTACAGCAGTGGGGCGTGTAGCTGCAAAAATATCAAAGACTCTCGCCATCTCAACCCTTAACTCTTCAATATTTTTTGACTCCGATTTTTTTGCTGCAAGGGCAATACCCATACCTGCGGTTATCCCTATGGCTGGCGCGCCCCTGGTAACCATGGATGTTATTGCATCAGCAATATCACTGTAGTTTTTGTAGGTGTGATATTCCTCTTTGAGAGGGAGTACCCTCTGGTCAAGAATTGATACAGAATCGCCGTTCCACTTTATAGTATAATACATTATTTCCCCCTAGCTGTTTCTATTGATTTTGCTTTTCTTCATTGTTATAACCCGTCCGGAATCACTCCATGTAACCTCATCCATGTGTATTCGTATAATAAGGAGTCCTCTGCCGCTGTTTTTAAAAAAGTTTTCCGGATCCCTTGGATTAGGGAGAGACTGGTAATCAAATCCCGGGCCCTGATCCTCTATTTCATATAAAACATAATCCGGCGTAAATTCATAGGTAATTTTTACCATCCTCTCATTATATGGAGCAATTACGCGTCTTTTTTCAACCTCATCGTTAAACTCGCGCATACCTCCGCTGTCTCTAAGCGAGGAGTCGATTTCCAGGTTTCCGTGAAACATGGCATTGGTAAGCGCTTCTTTGAGGGAGAGTGCAATATTTTCAGATGTTGTATAGTTGAAAAGGCCGGAAGGGACAAGGTCTTTTGTAAGATTAAAAGATATGGTATTGATAAGACTTCCGTCATTGGGAATAGAGAAAACAGATTTTTCATATTTTTTATATTTGCCCGAACTCTCGGCAAGACTTTTTTCAAGTTTCCGCTTTAAAACAGATCTGACAGAAGAGGTGAGATCATTAATGTCAAAAGGTTTCCGTATATAGTCACTTGCTCCATATCTGAGCGCTCTTATGGCATCCTCAACATTGCCGTGTCCGCTTATAATTAAAACCGGAGGGGGTTCCTCCATGCTGTTGATCCTGCGTAAAAGTTCAATTCCATCCATCTTGCGGAGCTTAATATCAGTAATAATCAGGTCAGCCCTGGGATCTCCATCCTTCAGATAGTACAGCAGATCCTCAGCCTTTTCAAAGGATATTACATTATAGCCCATTCTTGAAAGCTTTTTCTGAAGGGTAATCCGTATTACCTCTTCATCATCAACAACTAAAATTCTGGGCAGCTGGTTATCTATCAAATCATTCCCCTTTTAACAGAAGTGCCGGTTTAAGATTCTTTTTCATTATTGCCGAGAATCAGGTGACCCATGCGGTCCCTTTTGGTTTCAAGGTAGAACCTGTTCCGGTCGTCAGGCTGTACTTCAAGGGGTATTCTGTCTGTTACAGTAAGGCCGTAGCCTTCTATGCCGATAATTTTTTTAGGATTGTTTGTAATAAGCTTTATTTTGCTCAGGCCCAGATCAACCAGTATCTGTGCCCCTATGCCGTAATTTCTAAGGTCAGATGGAAATCCAAGTTTTATGTTTGCCTCAACTGTATCCATGCCGCCATCCTGCAGATGATATGCCTTTATTTTATTCCCCAGACCTATTCCTCTCCCCTCCTGGCGGAGATAGAGAATTACCCCGAAGCCGTTTTTATCAATATATTCCATGGCGCTGTGGAGCTGGGATCCGCAGTCGCATCGTCTTGATCCGAAAACATCCCCTGTGAGACACTCGGAGTGAACCCTTACCGGAACTTCTTTGTCCCCTTCAATGTCACCTTTAACCAGTGCAATATGTGTTTCATTCCCCACTTCAGTTTCGTAGGCAAAGATCCGGAACTCGCCAAAGTCTGTGGGCATATCAGCTTCAGAAACCCTTTTAATAAGTCTTTCCTTGTGCTGCCTGTATTTAATAAGATCTGAAATTGTGGCGATTTTTAAACCATGTTTTTCCGCAAACTTATCAAGATCGGGTCTCCGCGCCATAGTACCGTCTTCATTGAGTATTTCGCATATTACACCTGCAGGCTTAAGCCCTGCCATACGCGGAAGATCCACAGCCCCTTCAGTGTGTCCTGCTCTTACAAGTACACCCCCTTTTCTGGCAGCAAGGGGGAAGATATGGCCCGGTTTCCTTAAGTCCTCCGGATTTGTGCTGTCATCAATAAGTACCTGCACTGTTTTTGCCCTGTCATGGGCGGAAATCCCTGTAGTGGTCTCCTCTACCGCGTCCACAGATATGGTAAATGCAGTCTGATATTTGTCGGTGTTTTCCTGTACCATGAGGTTAAGGTCGAGCCTGGCTGCCCTGTTCTGTGTCATTGGGACACATATAAGGCCTCTTCCATGAGTTGCCATAAAGTTTATTATTTCAGGGGTACAGTGTTCAGCTGCAACTACAATATCCCCCTCATTCTCCCTGTCTTCATTATCAACAAGGATTATCATCTTCCCGTTTCTTATATCTTCAATAACTTCTGGTATAGTACTTGATTTCATATTTATTCTCCGGTAGATTGTATCTTAACTTCTCAATAAAAGGGTATAAAGCCTTTCTCAGAGCGCTGCTGACGAGCTGAGACGAATTTGCCCCTGCTTTTGAGGAGATACATCGTATCATTCTGACACAATTATTTAAAGCGTTATAATTTCAAATGTTTTTTTAAATTTACATTTTTCCAGGGCCGCCATAGTTTTAGAGGGTGAAATCAGGAGTTATGAGATTCCCGCACCTGTACTGAGCTTGTCAAAATATGCGCGGGAATGACCTCAATACTAAAATTATACTATTACCTTTTTGCTGAAACAGGTATAATTTTGTTGAAACGTGCTGATATAAGAGTCCGGAATTATTTAATAAAATAAGAGGGTGCTGCATTATGATAATAGAACAGGTGCTTGTGGGCCAAATGGCTGTTTTCTGTTATATTCTGGGCGAAGAGGATAGCGGGGATGCACTTCTTATTGATCCTGCTTCAAATTTTGATAAAATAGATCTGATTATAAAAAAACTGAATTTAAATATAACAAAGATCATCAATACTCACGGGCATTTTGATCACACAACCGGCAATCGCTATTTTATAAAAAAATATGGAGCAACTCTTCATATTCATGAAAATGATGCCCCTCTTCTTAAAAGCGGAATAAACAGGTTAATGGATATTATTAAAGGGGGGAGGGGGAAGGCTCTGACCCCTCAACTCCTTAGAGACGGCAATTTAATTACACTGGGGGCTGAAAGGATAAAGGTTATCCATACTCCCGGGCATACACCGGGGAGCATCTGTTTATACTTAAATGGTAATCTTTTTACAGGTGATACCCTTTTTACAGAGGGTTTCGGCCGAACCGATTTCAGAGGGGGGAGCGAAAAAGATATAATGGAATCGATCAGGAATAAAATATTATCCCTGCCCGATGAAACAGTAATCTGGCCGGGCCATCATTACGGCAGGTTCCCCATTTCAACAGTACTGGAGCAGAAAAGGTATTATTTTTAGGTGCGGGTAAGGGGTCAGAGCATCTTTTTCATTCCAGGGGGTCAGAGCATGATTTTAGTTAGGATGCAGGATCGGGGTCAGAGCCTCATTTTTTCGACAGTTCTATATGACTTTTTCTATTATTGCCACAGCTGTGGCATAATCTTTTTCATGGCTAATAGAAATGTGAAAAGTTACCCCGTTTCCCTTACCGGAAATAAAATCGGGATTATGAATATAGGGTTTACCCGATTCATCATTGAGAATGGAGAGGCGGGAAAACTCAAATGATCTCCCCAGGGCTTTAACTATAGCCTCTTTTGCCGCAAATCGCCCTGCAGTGAAGTGCTCTGACCCCTTCTCCGGAATCAGGCTGATTTCTTCTGCACTCAGAATTTTATCAAGAAACCTCTGCCCCTGTTCATCCATCAGTTTTTTTATCCTGGATATATCTGTAATGTCAGTGCCGATCCCCTGTATCATCGGTTTTCCTCAAGGAGTTCAACTGTTTCAAGAATTTCCTCCACATCCATACTCTGCAGAATCCTGCTCCTTAGTGATGAGGCGTTTCTTATACCATGAATATATTTTACAATATGCTTCCGCATAAGCTTAATCCCGAATTCTCCGTACTCTTCAATCATCATAAAGAGGTGTTCCCTTATCTGGTCTTTAATCTCCCGGATAGAAGGTGTATGGGCGCTGAAAATCCAGGGATTCCCTATGGCGCCCCGGCCTATCATCACAGCAGGGCAGCCGGAGGAGTGGAGCATGTCAATCCCCTGCTCATGTGACCTGATGTCGCCATTGCCGATTACAGGAACCGAAGCAATTGAATTTATCTCTTTTATTATATCCCAGTCAGCAGTACCGGAATACTGCTGCACCCTTGTGCGTCCATGAACAGAAATAAGTGAAATCCCCCCATCTTCAAGGGCTTTAACTACATCGCGGTAATTTTTATTATCATCATCCCATCCGGTGCGGATTTTAGCGCTTACAGGGATTTTTACTCTCTTTACAACAGCTGAAGTTATCTTATTTATAAGTCCGGGATCACGCAGAAGGAACGCTCCACTTTCAGAGCCGCAGACCTTCCGGGCAGGGCATCCCATATTTATGTCTATCAGGTCAGGATTGAGGGTCTCTACAAAGGATGCAGCCTCAGCCATCACTACAGGATCGTTGCCGAAAATCTGTATCCCCAGGGGGCGCTCATCTCCGGTGAATTTAAGCATGGCCACGGTTTTTGAATTATTTCTCACAATTCCATTGCAGCTTATGAGTTCGGTAAATGTGAGTGCGCATCCATGCTTTACACAGATTTTCCGGAAAACAGAATCGGTAAACCCTGCAATGGGTGCCAGTACAAAGGGGCTTGTAAGCTTTATTTTTTCTGAATCAATCATAATTTTTTTTCAGTGTTAATTCCTGAATTACGGGCTGTTTTTCATGTTTTTGAAAGGCTAAGGGAATGTCAAGATATTTGCTTTTTGTCAGATGGGACTATCTTAATTATTTCAGGGCAAAAAAAAAGACTCCCTTTCGGTTGTCTTTTTATTATTTTTAACCCGGCAGCGTCCTACTCTCCCACACAGCTACCCATGCAGTACCATCGGCGATAAGAGGCTTAACTTCTGTGTTCGGAATGGGAACAGGTGTGACCCTCTTTCTATAACCACCAGGAAAAGTTTCTTTTCTTTAGTGTGATATACATATATTTTTCAGCACTGCTTCTGTCAATAAAAAATTATAATAAAATTAAAATTTTTTTATTTTATTATAATTTTGCTGGTACTGTCATTCCCGCGCATACTTCGACAAGCTCAGTACAGGTGCGGGAATCTCATCTCTCCTGATTAAATCAACTGTATGAGATACCGGCCTTCCGCTTCGCTATAGCCGGTATGACAAAAAAAATACATTCTGGTCAGCCCCAGAGGTATAATCTTCAAATTTTACTTCGCGTCGATCCACTTCATCATTTTGCGGAGATCAGCGCCCACCTTTTCAATCTGGTGATTCTTCTGCTCTTCCCTTACCTTGTTAAAGAAGGGGCGGCCATTCTCATTTTCAGCAATCCAGTTTTTAGCGAATGTTCCATCCTGAATCTCTTTTAGAACTTTTTCCATGGTCTTCTTTGTTTCATCAGTAATGATTCTGGGGCCGGTTACATAGTCGCCGTATTCAGCTGTATCAGATACTGAGTATCTCATATAGTTAAGCCCCCCCTGATAGAATAGGTCAACAATGAGCTTAAGTTCATGGAGACATTCAAAATAGGCTATCTCAGGCTGGTAACCGGCTTTAACAAGTGTGTCAAAACCCGCTTTTACAAGTTCAGCTGCACCGCCGCAGAGAACACACTGCTCTCCGAAAAGATCGGTTTCTGTTTCCTCTTTAAATGTAGTTTCAATTACCCCGCCTCTGGTTGCTCCGATTCCATCTGCGTATGCAAGAGCGAAATCTTTAGCTTTTCCAGATGCATCATTGTGTATTGCAATAAGTCCCGGTACTCCGCCCCCTTTTACATATTCACTTCTTACCAGATGTCCGGGGCCCTTTGGAGCTATCATAATAACATCTACATCCCGGGGAGGTGCTATTCTGTCATAATGAATGTTAAAGCCGTGAGAGAAAACAAGTATTTTCCCTGCTTTCATTGAAGGCTTTATATCTTCATTATAGATTTTCTCCTGGATGTGGTCAGGGGCAAGGATCTGGATAAGGTCAGCTTTTTCTGCTGCCTCCTTTGCTGTTACTGGTTTAAAATTGTGTGAAACAGCAAGTTTGTAGTTGTCTGTTCCTTCAAGCTCAGCAATAATAACATTAAGTCCGCTGTCGCGAAGGTTCTGCGCCTGGGAATGACCCTGGCTCCCGTAGCCGATAACAGCGATTGTTTTATCCTTCAGTAAGCTTATGTCTGCATCTGCTTCATAGTACATCTTAGCCATTTTATATCTCCTTAAAATCGTAATATACCTGTTTTAAAATCGTGTTACTTCTCTTTGTCTCTCTGAATTGATACAAGTCCTGTTCTCATGGACTCCTTGATCCCATATGGCGCAGATAGTTCAATAAATTTTTCTATCTTCTCAGGATCGCCGTTTATGGAAATGGTTATGCTTTTGCATGCCAGGTCTGCCACTTCAGCCCCGAAAATTTCTGCAAGCTGTATTATTTCGCCTCTCTTTGCAGGGGGGCAGTTAAGCTTTACAAGGGCAAGTTCCCTCTGTACTGATGATTGAGGAGCATGGTCAGATACTTTTATTACGTCAATCAGTTTATTGAGCTGTTTTTTTACCTGTTCCAGAATCCGGTCATCACCATTAACTACAACTGTCATTACTGATATATCATCATGCTCGGTTTTGCTTACTGCAAGTGAGTCAATATTATACCCTCTTGCGGAGAAGAGCCCTGCTACCCTTGCAAGTACGCCGAATCTGTTTTCTACTTTAATTGAAAATATTCGTTTAATCATTATATCCCCTTTAGGCCAGTTCTCTCATTATTGTTTCTTTAATTGTTTTTCCAGCCGGAACCATGGGGTAGACATTCTCCTCCCGGCAGACATTGAAGTCGATTATAATCGGCTTATCATTTATTTTCAGCGCCTTTTTAATTGCATCAGCAACCTCATCTTTCTTTGTTACCCGTATCCCCACGCATCCGTAGGCTTCTGCAAGTTTAACAAAATCGGGGGCGAAGTTTATGCATGTATGGGAATATCGTTTCTCCCAGAAAAGCTGCTGCCACTGCCGCACCATGCCCAGGAATCCGTTATTAAGGATTGCAATAATAATAGGGAGTTTATGCTGAGCTGCCACAATAAGCTCCTGAACATTCATCTGTATCGATCCGTCCCCTGCGATATCTATTACTTTTTTATCAGGTCTTGCGAACTGGGCGCCTATTGCAGCAGGGAGTCCAAAGCCCATTGTGCCAAGACCCCCTGATGAGATAAATGACCTGGGCTGGGTGTATTTGTAAAACTGGGCTGCCCACATCTGGTTCTGTCCAACCTCTGTGGTAATAATTGCATCCCCTTTTGTCAGCTTGTAAAGCTGCTCCACCACATACTGGGGCTTTATATCATTCTCGTCTTTACCTTCGGTGTATGACAGGGGGTTTTCTTTCTTGAGTTTTTTAATTTTCTTTACCCACTCATCAATTTTGACAGGCTTAATCTCTTTATTCATTGCAGCAAGAATTTTTTTGCAGTCCCCTACTATTGGTACATCAACCATTACATTCTTGCTTACAGATGCGGGGTCAATGTCTATGTGTATTACCTTTGCATCGGGGATAAAGTCGTTAATTTTTCCGGTTACCCTGTCATCAAACCTTGCCCCTACTGCTATGAGCAGGTCAGATTCGTGTACTGCAGTATTTGCGTAATAGGTTCCATGCATCCCCAGCATTTCAAGTGAAAGAGGGTCGGTTTCAGGGAATGCTCCCATGCCGAGAAGTGTTGTGGTAATCGGAATTCCGGTTAATTTTACAAACTCCCGTAATTCCTCTGATGCATCGGAGATTATTACACCCCCTCCGGAGTAGATAATAGGCCTTTTAGAGGATTCAATAAGCCTGCATGCTTTTTTGATCTGACCCGGGTGCCCTTCATAGGTGGGCTTGTAGCTTCTTATCGATATTTTTTCAGGATATTCAAATTTGTGCATCGAGTTTGATATGTCAACCGGTACATCAATTACAACCGGCCCCGGTCTCCCTGTAGTGGCAATGTAGAACGCCTCTTTTATAATTGTAGCAAGGTCTTTAATATCCTGGACAAGGTAGTTATGTTTTGATATGGGCCTTGTTATACCTGTAATATCAACTTCCTGGAAGGCATCATTGCCTATCATATCTCTGGATACCTGGCCTGTAAAAACTACAAGTGGCACAGAATCAAGGTGAGCTGTTGCAATACCTGTGATAAGATTTGTGGCCCCGGGTCCTGATGTGGCAAGTACAACACCCGGCCTTCCTGATGCCCTGGCATATCCGTCTGCTGCGTGTATTGCGCCCTGTTCATGCCTGCTTAATATAAATTTTATTGGTGCGTTAAAAATTTCATGGAAAATGGGGATTACCACGCCTCCGGGGTAGCCGAACATATATTCTACATTCTCTTTGATTAAGGACTCAACAATTATCTGTGCGCCTTTTATTTTCAAAATTTATCTCCTGGTTTGAAGTTTTCCGGTATTTTCTTACAGCACAAGTCCGGTAAATGGGATTATTTACGGTTTTAAGCAAAATCCTGAATAAAGATGAAATGATTCACTATTATTTCCGGGATTAGTAATATTAAAAAATCAGACAAGTGATAATAGAGTATAATCATTTCTAATTATAATTGGCTATTGGATTCATCTATATTTGTCAATTTTTTTTCTTGGAATTTATTTTTAAGCTTGATTTGACCCCTGATTGGAGGGTAAATGAAATTGAAATTATAAAAGGTAAACTAACCTGAATATTTTGAATCTGATTGCTTTGTCTATTTTGCAGGGCTGAAGAAAACCAATTAAAAAGGTCAGCTGAAAAGTAATAATTATAATGATACAGGCTATACAGGAAAATATAGAGAAAGTATTCAGAAGAATTGTTTCCAAAAACTCTCTTCTTGATAGTAATGCTATCCCCCATTCTGATGTTTTTTATAATGAAATTGAATCCTCTCTGGGACTTACGAAAGCTGAAATTGAAATAATTATCAGCATACTCAGAGAAGCCCATAAGATATTTGTAATTGAAATTACAAAAGAGGATAAGGGGAAGAAGCTGGATAAAGTTCAGGGCTATATTGATGCTGATTATAATACTGTGCAGAAGCTGAAAACTGTTTTTCATCGCCTCCTTGAAGGTGAATATGAAAATTACGCAGGTAAAAAGAAAACAGCACATCAGATAATTAAGGAGATGATACCCAAGCTTCATTATATTAATAATTCCCCAATGGGGAGAATTCTCAATAAGGCTATTATGCTCGATGAATACGACCGGCTTTTGGACAGGGAATACAAGGAATATACAGAGGAGTGGAAAGAGGAGAATCTTAAAATACAGATTGAAATAAATTCAGCTATTTTAAAAGAGATTATTGATGAAAAAAATTCTCCTCCGCCGAAAATGGAGGTGCCTGTAAAAAAAGTTGTGCGAAGGGCAGTGGATTCACCTCTCCATGATGATTATCTTAAGCAGAGCAGCAGGAGTTCAATAAATAAACTTCTTAAGATTTACGGGATTGAGTTCTTTTTCAGGGTTAATCTGCGGAATTATAAGTTTTCCTATTTAAAAAGTATCCTTGAGTCTGGTGTGATCGAAAGGAAACAGGATCTTCTTGTGATAAAGGAGATGATTGCAAAAGTGAAAAGCAATATTTCTGTTGACAGAGACCTGGAAAATTATGCTGATGATATACAGGCTCTGGATCGTATTATGACCCGTTTAATAAGCTTCAGTAAAAAATAGAGAATGAATCTTCTTCAAATTAGTAATTAATTGAGAAAAATTCCCTGGTTTTTACCGAAAATTAAGTTAATGATTCAGTATTTATTCCTAAACTTATTATTGTTAAAAAATGCTTTATTATCCCCGCTGCTGAAGGCGATGGGGATATGAAATTGTTTATTTTTACGCTAAAATATATTTTTGGGAATTAACATTGTTAATGATTTATTTTATTTTTATATTATATCGTAAGAACTAATTTTAAAAAACAGAATCCGGTGTTATGAAAAAAATTTATATTTTAATAATCTTCCTAAGTTTAACATCAAGCCTTCAGGCAAGAGAGTTTCTTAATACAGTGGTGCACCTTAATTTTGGCGGCATGTATACTTTTGCTTCAGATGGGGATTTTATACGTGAAGAGAAGAGTGAAATTAACAGCCATTTCTCCAGCGGCAGCCCCAAAACAAGTCATTATTCTACAGCTTACAGCCTTACACTCGATATCGCGCCCATGAAACCTATCCTTATCGGACTTGAGGATGCAGCTGTTAAGTTCGGTGTAAGGGGGGCATACAGGCTTAATTTTCTGCAGCAGAGGGTAAAGTTTGAGGGGCAGGAGTATGGTGATAAAGTAATGGACTACAGTTCATGGATGATTGGGCCGGTTATTCATTATGCCCCTTTTATTGAACCTTCATCTTTAGATTATGAATATACAGCCAGCGGCGGATTTACTTTTTATACCCTTTTTGGTAAACTTAACGGTGATCTTACAGCATACCCTGCTGTGAGAGAAGATGGGGAAGCTCCAGGAAACTACAGTACAAAAATAACCGGTTATAAAATGGATATTGGTGTGGGGGCAGAAATTGCTCTATGTGCATTGAATTTCGGAGTAAATATCTATTATTCAAGGACTACTATTGATATGAAAGAGGCTGTTTATTCCGGAATGGGACGACGCGGCAGAATGCATGAAGGGTGCATGGAGATTTATATCGGCATCCCCATTGAGCCCTTCATAAAACCGATTATCCCCAGGTTTTAGGCGCCTTTAGCTTTACCGCATTGGACAGTCCCCTTGATGTAGTCATCAAGCCTTATTTCATCATTATAACATTCATTGAGCATATAGTCTAATATAGGAAGAAATGTGCTTACTTCCATGTATCCGGGGAATGTTGTAACAGGTTTTCCATTTTTATCCCAGAAAACAGTTGCCGGAAAACCTCTCCCCCCCATATAGGACATGAGCTCCATAGCTGTTATTTTATCACCCATAATGGTCACCTTTCCGGTCTCTTTTTCAGGGTTTACTCTGACATTGATGTAATTATTATTCATGAAATCTGTTATTTCCCTGTCTTTGAAAATTTCTGAATCCATCTGTTTGCAGTAGGTGCACCACTCTGTGTAGAAATAAACAATAAGGGGCTTCCCCTCTTTTTTAGATCGCTCAAGTCCTGCTGAGAGTGTTTCCCATTCTACAGCCCCTGTCATGTCTCTTGCTGCGGATGATTTATTTTCCCCTGAACAGAAGGCCAGTGTAAATATAAGAAATGATATAGCTGCGGGGAGTGTAATTATTCTTAACATCAGGATTCTCCATGGTAAATATTAAAAAACTGATTAAGCTACAGGATTATTCAGATCAATACTTTGGCAACCAAAAATCGGTCAAAAAAAATATTTATCCCTTGACCTGAAAATAATAGTAAATTGGATTATAAATTGATATCTGAGTTAGAAAAATAAGGGTATTTCTATATATAAAAGTTAAACTTTTCCCGGATTTTCGGGGAAAGTGGAATAATGTCAGCCTGTGCCTGGTGTATCGGCCCACTGTCCCCCGGAGGGGGCACGTAAAAGATACACCCGAGTAAGCAGGTGAATTTTTGTAGAGTATTGGAATTCAAAAATAGCTGATTAAAGATGAAAATGTCTTACGTAATATTGGAATAGTTATAGAAATTATAAAAATTAAATTATCAGCGCGATAATGGATAACTCGTGCCCCCTTCGGGGGACAGGGGGGAAAGCAAAGAATTTGTTAATAATCAGAGAATATAAAACAGGGTATAGTTTTTGAAATTAAATGGTGTAAAATCGGGTATTATTATGGCCATGCCTATTGAGGCAGAGCCTTTTATCCAGGGACTTGGCATGGAACCTGTTGAAACATGGCCCTTTCCTCTTTACAGGTTAGATGATATTTTCCTTATGGTTACCGGTATAGGGAGGGTCAGAGCATCTGCAGCATCCGCATACCTGATAAGCAGGTATAATCCTGATATCATGATTAATATGGGTACAGCAGGGAGTAATGTTGAAACAATTGAGGCAGGGAGAATATTTTCGATTAATACTGTTTATGATGGCGATCTGGCTCTTTACAGGGGCCCTGAATATTTTGAGTATGTTCTGGAAACATTTACCGGTCTGGATACTGCAGCGCTTCTTACATCAGACAGGCCCTCAATTACAGCAGAAGAGAGGGTCAGAGCTGCAGAAAAGGCGGAATTATCCGATATGGAGGGTTCCTCCTTTGCCCATGTATGCGGACTTTTCAATAAAGAGGCTTATATTTTTAAAATTGTATCTGACGGGCCCGGTTCGGAAACATTTAAAAGTATAAGGGAAGGGATTGTAAAATACTCCGGGGATATGTTTGGTTTTTTTAAATCAGAAATTCTTGGGAAGAAATAGAATAGGCGGAAAAGTTTTTTTGACTATAACTGTTAATAATATTATCGAAATGATAGGGGGAAATCCTCTTAACCAGTTTATTTGATTAATCAGAGAAGTAAAACATAAAAAATTTCAGGAGAAAGAGATGCCTGTTTCAAAAAATGATCTTCACCTTATAGCTTCAACAGTGAGAACACTTTCAATGGATGCAGTGGAGAAGGCTAATTCCGGCCATCCGGGGATGCCCATGGGGTGCGCGGATATTGCCGCAGTTCTCTGGACAAAGATAATGAAATATAACAGCAGTGATCCTTCATGGATTAATCGCGACAGGTTTATCCTTTCAGCAGGTCATGGGTCAATGCTCCTTTATTCAATGCTCCATCTGGCAGGATACGGGGTAAGCCTTGATGATATTAAAAATTTCAGGCAGATGGGGAGCCTTACTCCGGGACATCCGGAATTCGGGCACACGCCGGGTGTGGAAACTACAACCGGCCCGCTTGGGCAGGGTTTTGCCAATGGTGTAGGTATGGCAATTGCAGCGCGTCTTCTTGGTGAGGAGTTTAATTCATCATCAGGGGATCTGATTGATCACTACATCTACAGTATTGCAGGTGACGGATGTATTATGGAGGGGCTTTCATCTGAGGCAGCATCCCTTGCAGGGCATCTGGGCCTGGGGAATATTATTTACTTTTACGATTCCAACAGAATTACAATTGAAGGAGCAACAGATCTTGCATTTTCTGAAGATGTGAAGAAACGCTTTGAATCGTATAACTGGCATGTGCTGGAGATAGATGGACATAATTTTGATGAAATTGAAAGCGCTGTACTTGAAGCGCAGAAGATTAAAGACCGTCCATCACTGATTATTGCTTCAACCTCTATTGCAAAGGGGAGCGTTAATTTAGAGGGGAGCGAGGAATCCCATGGAGCGCCTCTTGGGAAGGATGAAATAAGGCTCACTAAAGAGAAAATGGGCCTTTCACCTGATCAGAATTTTTATGTACCACAGGAGGTATATGAAATATTTAAAACTGTTAATCAGGAAAAGATAAAAGAATATGATGCATGGAATTTACTTTTCAGCAGTTCCCTGAAGGGCGACAAAAAGGAGAAGTGGGACAGGTTTTTCTCTGTTCCATCAATTGAGAAATTGCGGAAGAGTATGCCTGTTTTTGAAACAGGGAAGAGTATTGCCACAAGATCTGCCGGGGGAACCATACTTGAAACAGTTTTTAAGGAACTCCCGAATTTTATAGGGGGATCTGCTGACCTGGGTCCAAGCAACAAAACAACTGTTAAAGGTATCCCTGTAAGCGGCAAGGGTAAGGTTGGAAGGAGTATACACTTTGGTGTACGTGAAAATGCCATGGGCTCAATACAGAACGGTATTGCATACTATGGAGGGTTTATTTCATTTTCCGCAACTTTTTTTGTTTTTATGGATTATATGAGGCCTGCAGTGCGGCTTGCTGCTTTAGCGGGTCTTCAGTCTATATATGTATTTACACACGATTCAGTTTTTGTGGGTGAAGACGGCCCCACTCATCAGCCTGTGGAGCACCTTGCATCTGCCAGGGCAATCCCCAACCTTAATGTGATCCGTCCATGTGATGCAGAAGAGACCAGGGAGGCCTGGCTTTCAGCTCTTGATAACAGAACAGGTCCCACACTCCTGGCCCTGTCGAGGCAGAACCTCCCTGTGCTGAAGCGGGCTGAAGGTAAAAATGCTTCCAGTCTTTTTAAAGGGGCATATATTGTGCATGATCATGATAAGCCGGACTGCGTAATCTTTGCTTCAGGTTCGGAAGTCCATATCTCCATAGAAGCTGCTGAACTTCTCCTTGAAGAGAAGGGGATAAGGGCAAGGGTTGTATCATTCCCATGCTGGGAGCTTTTTGATAAGCAGGATGAGGATTATCAGAATAGTATAATCGGCGGTGATATCCCCAAGGTAGTAGTTGAAGCAGGACTGAAAATGGGGTGGGAGAAATACGCCTGCAGAGATGGGCTTTATATAACTGTAGAGGGATTCGGACAGTCTGCGCCTCAGAAAGACCTGGCTGAATTCTACGGATTTACTCCACAGAAAATACGGGACAGGATAGTTAAGTATTTATCCTGATAAAAAACTGACGGATCGTTAACTGATCCGGTATTTATGCAAATTATTTATTAACTGAAAGGTTAATGATGGATATATGCAATGCACCGCTGCTGATATGCAGCGGTGTTTTCCGTAGGAGTGACTTTTATATTGATGAGTCTATTCTGCTATAATATCAGGATAAACACTCTGTTTGCTGCGCTAAAAACGAATATTTTTTTATTTATTTAATCCTTCTCCTTTTAATATTATAATTTTTTTATAACCCCTCTGGATTTCTCCGCTAATTGATATTAGTATTATTATTACAGTAAGGGAATAAATCAGTCAGGGGTATTATTATGAATTCTATAAAGATAAAACTTATTCTTCTTATAGTCGGAGCGCTTTTCTTTGTTTCTGTAACATTTGGTGTGGTAAGCTATATTCAGGCGAGAAGTCTGCTGCTTCAGCAGACAGAGCAGAATTTCAGTCAGCTTACAACAGAAATAACCAGGGTGGTACAGGCTAATATGGAAGTTAACATGGCAATTGTCGAGACCCTTGCAGAAAGAAGGATCGTTGATGATAATACTCCCTGGGAAGAGAAGGTCGCTTTTTTTCAGGGGGAGGCTAAGCGTACAGGTTTTGAAATATTTGCAATAGCTGATACTAACGGGAATTCTATAAGAACAAACCTGGAAAGGGCATCTGCTAAAATATCTGACAGAGATTATTATATAAGGGCAATGACAGGAATAGCTACCTATTCAGGGGTGTTTATAAGCAGGGTAACAGGCCTGCCCAGTGTAGCAGTTGCAGCCCCGATTAAAAGAAACGGGCGTATTACAGGAATAATTTACGGCATCCGTGACGGGAATGAATTATCTACCTATGTACAGAATGTCAAAATCGGCGAGACCGGATATTCATATATAATCAATAAGGATGGGACTGTTATGGGGCATGTGAACAACAAGCTTGTCCTTGATCAGTTTAATCCTATAAAAGCGGCTGAAGAGAATAAAGCTTTAGCTCCATTAGCTGAATTTTTAAAGAAGTCAATTGCTGCGGGCGGGGGGATAGGGCAGTATTTTTTCAATGAAAGGGATATTTACGCTTCAGTTGCACCTATAGAAAATACTGACGGCTGGTCTGTTGCTCTTGCTATGGAGCTGCAGGAGATTTTAGGGGGTGTAACCTATCTGAGAAACATTATAGCTGTAATTACAGTGGCTCTTGTTCTGCTGGGCGGTATATTGGCCTATTTTATAGGAGTGAGCATTGCTGCACCTGTTATTCTTGGAGTAAAGCATGCTGAAGGTATGGCAAAACTTGATCTGAGTAAAGATGTGGATCAGAAGTTTCTGGAAAGAAAAGATGAGCTTGGCACACTTGGTAATGCCCTGCAGACTTTGACTAATATATTGCGTGAAACTGTTGTGGAAATAATTAAATCATCTCAGCAGGTTGCAACAGCAACCCAGCAGATAGGGCAGGATAATGAAAACCTGTCACAGCGTACATCGGAGCAGGCATCCTCCCTTGAAGAGATTGCTGCAACAATTGAAGAGGCTAATGCCAATACAAAACAGAATTCCGATAATGCAGGTGCTGCGAGCAAGCTTGCAGGGAATACCCTTGCTCTTGCTGTAAATGGCGGAGATATTGTTCAGGAGGCAGTAAAATCGATTGGCGAAATCAACGCCTCAAGTGCAAGAATAGCAGACATCATCTCCATGATAAATGAAATTGCCTTCCAGACAAATCTCCTTGCACTCAATGCTGCGGTTGAAGCAGCCCGTGCAGGTGACCAGGGGCGCGGTTTTGCTGTTGTTGCAGGTGAGGTACGAAACCTTGCTCAGCGTTCAGGTGAGGCTGCAAAAGAGATTGGAATTTTAATTAAGGATTCAGTGAGCAAAATCGATAACGGTACAGATCTTGTAAATAAGAGCGGTGAAGCATTGCGGGAAATAATTGAAGCAGTTAAGCAGGTGAACAATCTGGTATCTGAAATGGCAGCTGCAAGCGATGAGCAGAGACGTGGAATTGAACAGATAAACACTGCAGTAACAGAGATGGATACAATGACACAGCAGAATGCCGCGCTTGTTGAGGAAACAGCATCTGCAAGTGAAGAGATGTCGAGCCAGGCACAGGAACTCCTTGCAATGGTGCAGAGATTTAATGTGGGCGATGCTGCAAAGAGTATTACTGAATATAAAAGTTCCGGGCCTTTATCAACTGCCAGGAGAAGTATTTCGCCGATAAAAGAGAGTGTAAAGGGTAAGGCTGCAGATAAGGGGAAATCAGCAGATAAAAATATATCTAAAACAGGTCTTCTTGATGACGGCGGTTATGAGGAGTTTTAATCCGGAGTGGATAGTGCGGGGGGAGAATCCTCTCTTCGGACGACTGACTTGTACCCGCATTTTTTATGTGAAGCACATGTCATCCGTAGAAGGCCCCCTGTCCCCCAAAGGGGGCACGTAAAATAAAAACTTGCGCAAGTTGATGAATCAAAGTATTGAAAGATTCTTTATATTGTAGAGTTTGCAAAAGATTTTCGGAACAATATAAAGGGAATAGTTATCAAAGTGGTAACTATTATATTTTCAGAGTGATATTAGATAACTCATGCCCCCTTTGGGGGACAGGGGGCAAAGCGAAAAAGTACTTTCGAGGGGGCTGTCTGAAATGAGGGTGCAAGTCAGCTTGCGTGAGCGGGACTGGTAAAGAATAAGTGAAACTTCAGGAGTATTTGTATGGGTGAAACCGGAATTACAGAAGTATTTTTAAACGAAGCAAAAGAGATCTTAATCAATCTGGAATCGGATATAGTAACCCTTGAAGAGAGGAGCGAAGATGAGGATATAATAAATCAGATCTTCCGCTATTTTCACACACTTAAGGGGAGTTCCGGTATTGCCGGTTTTACAAAAATATATGAGTTCACGCATAACCTTGAGAATCTTTTTGATAAGGTGAGATCAGGGGAGAAGAGTGTTACAGCGGATATTATTGATCTGCTGCTGAAAAGTCTTGACTGGATTCAGGGGGAACTTTTCGGCGATGTAATTGATGAAAATGCAGAGAAAACGAAATCGGATATTATAAGTACAATAAACGATTTCCTGGGGCATGAAACAAAGAAGGGGGCTGATGATGCCGATTTTCTCAGCGCAGTGGGAGCATATACAGGTGTGGGAGAGGATGAAAGGTACTTTAAAATTCTGATACGATTCAAAGAAGATATCTTCTACAGCGGTATTGATCCTCTCATGATTATTGAAGATCTAAGCAGCCTTGGAGAGTTAATCGATAACAAAGTGAGCAGGAATCTTCTCCCCGATTTTGACGTGATGGATCCTGAAAAATGTTATCTGGCATGGGAAATTGTTCTTAAAACTATGTCGGATGAAAAACATGTGCGTGATGTTTTCCTCTTTGTCTATGAAGATAATGAAATAGATATAGAAAATATTACTGAAAAGTATCACGGTATTCAGGATAAAAAGTTTTCTTCTGAAAAAAGACTTGGTGAACTCCTTGTTGATAAGGGTGTAATTAAAAGTAAAGACCTTGATGAAATTATAAAAATGCAGCTTCAGCACAATTCCAGGATAGGGGATATTATTGTTGGAAAGGGTCTTGCTTCAGAGGAGGAGGTTAGTGAAGCTCTCCAGGAGCAGGATAAGATAAAAAAGAAAATTGAGATAAGCACTGTACGGGTAGATTCAGGGAGGCTTGATAATCTTATGAATCTGTTAGGTGAGATTGTTATAGGACAGGCATCACTTCACAGGCTTGCTGATGACATGGATGAGGATAAGGCATTCAGTCTGAAAAATGCACTTTACGGACTTGACAGGGTTACACGGGAGTTTCAGGAGCAGATAATGTCCATAAGGATGGTCCCAATCGGCGGAACCTTTGACCAGTTCAGGCGTTTTGTAAGGGATACTGCACAGAATCTGGGGAAAGAGATTAAGCTGAAGATTGAAGGTGGTGATACCGAGCTTGATAAAACAGTTATAGAGAAGATCGGTGACCCTCTCAAGCATATGATAAGGAATGCTATTGATCATGGTATAGAACCTGCAGAGGAACGGAGAAAGGGGGGGAAGCCCTCCTACGGCACTGTGACTTTGAAGGCATATCATCAGGAGGGGAATGTCTTTCTTGATATTATTGATGACGGCCGCGGAATATCCCTTGAAAGGGTTAAAAACAAAGCTATGTCTCTGGGGCTGATCACAGCAGATGAGGAGGTGACAAAGGAGAGACTTTTGTCATTCCTGTTTAATCCCGGATTCTCCACAGCAGAGCAGGTGGGGGATCTCTCTGGCCGCGGTGTGGGGATGGATGTTGTTAAAACAAATATTGAAGAGCTTAGAGGCGCCATAGAGATAAAAACCAGGGAGGGTGAAGGGACCCTTGTGAGGATTAAACTCCCCCTCACACTTGCTATAATTGAAGGTATGCTGATCCGCATTGGTGAATCTATTCTTATTATACCTCTCCTCTCTGTGGTGGAGACTATCCAGATAAAAGAGCAGGATTATAAGACAGTTGAAGGGAAGGGTGAGCTTATGCTGGTGAGGGGGGAGTATATTTCTCTTATCCGGCTTAATGAGCTTTTTGGAATTAAGGCAGGGAACACTAATCCATGGGAGGCGCTTTTTGTTATAGTTGAATCTGACAGTGAGAGAATCGGTATTATGATTGATGAACTTATCGGGCAGCAGCAGATTGTAATAAAAAGCATTGATAATTTTATTACTGACAGCAGGGCTATTTCCGGGGCTACAATTCTTGGTGACGGCAGAGTGGCCCTCATTGTTGACATTCATGGTCTTGTTGAAGAGATAAAATATTAAAAGGGGTATTTCATGAAACCTGATAATGAGATAAGTGTTAAAAACATAAAAAAGTTTTATGATCAAATTAATGATGAATTAAAAAACAGCAGTGAACTGGCAATTGATTTATCAGGTGTTAAAAGGGTTGATCTTGCTGCTGTGCAGGTTATAATTGCGGCAGGGAGAAAAGCCCGGGACATGAAAAAGGTGGTTAGGCTGAAAGGGGTTTCACCGGAGCTTAAAAAGCTTCTGGGGCTTTCCGGAATCAAAGCATAGATTTGTAATATTGGAGGGATAGATGAAGAGGTATATATTAATTATTGATGATTCTCCTACTATAAGGGTAAGTGTGGAGCTTGCAATAAAGGAACTGGGATTTCCTGTTAAGCAGGCTGAAAACGGACAGGATGCTCTTGACAAAATTGATGAGATTAAAAAAGGGGGGGATGAAATCGCTTTATGCATAAGTGATATCAATATGCCTGTAATGAACGGTATAGATTTTATTATAGAGTTCCGGAAGGATGATAAATTTACTCCTATAGTAGTTCTTACCACAGAGGCTGAAAAGGAGATGATCCAGAAAGGTAAGAGTTCCGGCGCTTCCGGCTGGATTATCAAGCCTTTTCAGGCAGATGATCTTATTAATGTAGTTAAAAGGTTTGTTAAATAATTATGAAAACGGATAATGTAAACAGCAGAGAGAGTGATGCTCAGACTGCAGAAGAGCTGGTGCAGTATGTAACATTTCTTGTGGCTGGAGAAACATATGGAGTCTCGGTTCAGAAGGTCCAGTCTATTAATGAGATGGTGGATATTACCTATGTACCTCATAGCCGATCCTATATTGAAGGGGTTATAAATCTGAGAGGATCTGTGGTCCCTGTAATTAGTATGAGGAAGAAATTTGATCTCCCCGTAAAGGAGTATGACCAGTTTACAGTTATTCTCATTGTTGAGGTTAAGGGGCGGCTTATAGGTATGATCGCAGATTCAGTTTCCGATGTTGTAAGTATCCCTGTGTCAGGGATTCAGAAGGATATTCAGTTTTCCGCCAGGGTTGATACAGCCTCTATTGAGGGGATCGGGCAGATAGATGACCAGCTGATTGTTCTGCTGAATGTAGATTATTTTCTGGATACAGAAAATTCAGGGGAGTAGAATCAATTATATATGCTGAAGAGCAGAAATAACCGGACAGGGAAACCTGTGATGATAATTTATCCGGGGGAGCATTATGCAACCAATGAGGATTTCTACATTGCATCTGTAGTGGGCACCTGTCTTGCAGTATGTATCTACGACACAAGAGTCAATGCCGGGGGAATGGTTAATTTTGTTGTGCCGGGCACTGCAGGTACAAGTAATCTGATCCATGATGATATTTTCAGAATCGGTATACTTAATATGGAATATCTTATGGGGGATCTTGTTAAACTGGGATGCGACAGACATTTTATGAAAGCTAAAATTTTTGGTGCAGGATATGTGAATGGTTCAACTCACAACAGTGTTGCCCTCACTGAGAGCAACATAAAGTTTGTGAGGGATTATTTTGATTTTGAAAAAATAGATATCGAAAAGTCAGACCTGGGGGGACACTTAAGGAGGAAAATTTATTTTTCTCCGGTAACAGGCGCTGTATTCCGCAGACATCTGCGGAACAATGAGGAATATTCGGAATTTATTGCCCTGGAGCGGGAGTATGTGGAGAGTGAATTTAAGAACAGGGAAAGATCGGGTAAGATTATTCTCTTTGACTAGGTTTTAATATGCTGCGGAGCTATAATCTTACAGATGAAGAGTTTAACAATTTCAGAGACATTGTTTTCAGGGAATCGGGTATTAAGCTTGCGGATGTAAAGAAAATACTTGTCCAGTCCAGGCTCATGAAAAGGCTGCGTGCCCTTAATATGGAAACATTCAGCGATTATTACAGCTACCTGATTGAAAATTTTGATGAAGAAAAGATTAACTTTATCAACTCTATCACTACTAATAAAACAGATTTTTTCAGGGAGAATGATCATTTTGAATATATGAAATCCTATATTCTGCCAGCCTTTGAGGAGAAGGGTGAGGGGGAGATAAGAATCTGGAGTGCCGGATGTTCAACAGGTGAGGAACCATACACAATAGGGATTACTCTTTTTGAGTATTTCAAGGGTAAAAAAAGCCCCGATTTTAAAATACTGGCTACAGACATTGATACCCAGGTTCTTGAAAAGGGCTTAAATGGTGTTTATACGCAGGAGCAGGTTGGAATAATTGATGAGAAAATTCTTAAAACTTATTTTTTAAAAGGTACAGGGGAAAATTCCGGTTTTTTTAAAGTTAAGGATTTTCTCAAAAAAGCAGTTTTCTTCAGAAGGCTTAATCTTCTTGCAGATGATTACCCTATGAAAAAAAAGTTTGATGTTATCTTCTGCAGAAACGTTATTATATATTTCGATAAAGAGACCCAGAAAAAATTGTTTGATAATTTTTCCCGCTATTTAAAAGATGACGGATATCTCCTTGTGGGTCATTCGGAAAACATCAGCAGTGTAACTGATAAGTTCTATCTGGCCGGGAGAACAATTTACAGAAAGGTGGTTTAAAGGGGTGTATATCAAAAACAGAAGTCAGCTTGGGAAGAAGTTAAGCATAATTCATCCCGGTGAATATTATATAACATCTGAGGATGAGCTTATAGGAACCCTTTTAGGTTCCTGTGTTTCAGTTTGTCTCCACGACAGCGAAAATCATGTGGGGGGGATGAATCATTTTATGCTTCCCGGACGGATAAGGGCGGAGGGCTTTTTAATTGATGATTATGCCAAATACGGCATTGCGGCAATTAATAAAATTATAGACGGCATGCTGGATAAAGGGGCCAGAAAAGAGAATCTTACTGCAAAGGTTTTCGGCGGCGGGAGTATTCTTAATCTTAAGGGGAGCGACGGCAGAAGGAGTATGATTCCTGCAGATAATATAAGGATTGCCAGGATTCTCCTGGAAATAGAAGATATTCCGATTATCAGCACCGATGTGGGTGAAAACTATACAAGAAAAATAATTTTTGATGCCCATAGCGGCAAAGTTTATCTCCGGAGAATACAGAAAGGTGAAGTCTGCACTCTGGTTACACAAAGAGATGAAAAGATAATAAAATTGTGTGAGAGTTGACATGGCCAATGAAAAAGTAAAGGTTCTTATAATTGATGATTCAGCTGTTATGAGAAAGTTTTTAAGTGATGTTCTCTCAAAATCCCATCAGATTGAAGTAATCGGTACAGCCCTGGATGCTGCCTTTGCCGCAAAAAAAATTAATACATTAAATCCCGATGTTATTACACTTGATATTGAAATGCCCGGTGTAGACGGGCTTACCTTTCTGCAGAAACTGATGATTGCCAATCCTGTGCCTGCAATTATGGTCAGCTCACTTACCTCCAGAGGTACAGCGGAAGCGATCAAGGCTCTGGAGATAGGTGCAATTGATGTTATTGCCAAGCCGCAGCTTGACAGCCTTGCAAAAGCTGATGACTTTTCCAGAGAGCTTGTAGAAAAGGTTCTGGCTGCAGGCGGTTCAAAGGTTCAGCTTAAGCGAAGACCCCCTGCAAAGCTTGAAACAGAGGCTAAATATTCAGCTGATGTTATTCTCTCCAAAGCTGAAAGGGTAAATAAAAATAAACCGAGTGATAAGGTTATTGCTATAGGTGCTTCTACCGGCGGAACGGAGGTGATTGACCAGATCCTGGTTAATCTCCCCACAGGAACCCCCGGTATTATTATAACACAGCATATGCCGGAAAAATTTACTGAAGCCTTTGCAAACAGGGTAAACAGCAAGTCCAGACTCCTTGTAAAAGAGGCTAAAAACGGCGACAGGCTTCTTACTGATATGGCCCTTGTGGCGCCGGGCGGTAAGCATATGCTCCTTAAATCGGACAGATCCGGCTACTGGGTGGAGATAAACGATGGTCAGCCGGTTAACAGGCATAAGCCCTCTGTGGATGTGATGTTCAGGTCTGTGAGCCAGTATGCCGGTGATTCTGCTGTAGGGATTATATGCACAGGTATGGGTAATGATGGTGCAGCAGGTCTCCTTGAAATGAAGGAGGCAGGTGCATACACTATCGCCCAGGATGAAGATTCATGTGTTGTATTCGGTATGCCGAAGGAAGCGATAAAGCTTGGCGCTGCAGACAGGATTACCAATATTGAAGGTATTATTGAGTATATTAAGAGGGTGAAGTAGGGGGTACTTACCCTATATGAAGTTATGGAGGAATTGAGATGGCTCATTCCATTCTCACAAGCAAGGGGCAGGTAACAATCCCTAAAAGCGTAAGGAATAAACTTAATCTTAAAACCGGTGATAAAGTGGATTTTAAGGTATCAGGGAAAGAGTTGATTCTGGTTCCTGTTTCGAAATCGGTAGAAGAGGTCTTCGGGATTTTATCATGTAAGAGTAAAAAGAAGATCTCTGTAGATGATATGAGAGATCTTCTGAAAAAGAATCTGGCTGAGAAAAATAAATGAAATCTCTGGATACTAATATTATTATACGGTTTCTTGTTAATGATGATTTAAAACAGGGGGAACTTGTTAAAAAGCTGCTATTAAAAGCTGAAAAAAATAATGAAGTTTTTTTTATATCTATAGCAGTTGTTCTTGAGATATTATATGTTCTCGATTCTGTATACAGATATTCCCGGGAAGAAGTAATAGCTGCTTTTGAAGCCATGCTTTTAATGCCTGTATTATTATTTGATAACACTGAGGTAATTCAGAAATTTATTGCTTTAGCAGGTAAAACCGGAATTGAACTTGAAGACCTGCTTATTGGCGTAATAGCTAAAGAAGCAGGTTGTGAAAAAACAATTACTTTTGATAAGAAAGCAACGAAATCGAATCTTTTCGAGTTGCTTAATTGATCTATGGGTGTTAAACCGCTATATTATTATTTTAATTTGGCGCTTTAGAAGAAAAAGCACCCTGTCTTCAAGGATGAAGTGTGATATCATTAATGAACCCGACATGGTAGCAAATTATTGTTTTATTATATTATAACCTAAGCAGGATAACTCTTATGAAAAAGACAATAGCGGATACAAATAAATATCTTAACACTACTGCAAAACGTCGTGAGATGATTGTAGATGCGGTATATTCCTCCTCAAAAATAGAGGGCTCTAAAACTACAAAAAAGCAGTTGCGGGAATACTATATTCTCAAGAATCCATCCTCAAAATAATCTTTTCTTCAATGATTTTGGACAAAGGGTTGTAATTTTTGTTGTAACCCTCCTGCACACACTTAATGTAATATTCCTCTTTTGTCTTTAGATTCATCCCAATCATCGGGAATCCGTTTTTTGCAAGAATAATATCACCAACTAATCTGCAGATTCTGCCGTTTCCTTCTCTGAAGGGGTGAATAAAAAGAAATTCAGACATAAGCTTAGAAATATTATCAGATATAATTTTCACATCTTCTTTTGTAGAGTTGGCAAATTCAGCTGAACTGAGATTTATAATTAATGTTTCTAAGTCAGGTATCCCCTTTAAAAATTCAAGTTTCTATAACCATGAGGAATAATCTGTTTTTTTGGACATTTCTACAGTTCTGGTTTTTCCTGCAAATGGATATATATCTTTAAAAAATTGATAATGCCACTGGCATATATCATTAAATGAGAAAGGTTTGGATATATCCAGGGTTTTTACCAGTTTCGAGTATAAATCGACAAGTTTTCTATCTTCAATCAGCTGTACAAAATCCTGATCAGTGGTTTTAAGGTAGTTTATGGGAATACCATTATCCTTTGAAGTAATTAATTCAGGATTACTATTCTCCCAGTTTAACCAGGGGTTATCAATTATTTTTTTAGCGGTTGGCTTTTTGTTTCTGATAATGCTTTTTTCTAGAATTTTCCGGCCAGGTTTATCAGCAATAAAATATTTATTATCAGTTTCATAGAAATACGTTTTTTCCCCCATCTTTTGAGTAGAGAAGGCAAAATAAAAGTCTTTAATATTTTTTATAATTTCCATTTTTATATCTATAAAATGTAATTATTGCACTTAAAAGTTATTTTAGCCGGAAGGCGGGTGATAGCCGACTCTTTGAACTGCTTAATTGATCTATGGGTATTTAACCGCTGTTATCGTGTCACCGCTTTTAATATTTGTTCCAGTTACATCAGCAGTAAAAACAATCGTATACGAACCATCAAGATTATCATCTATATCAACACCTATGCTTGCATTATTTGTAGTTGTACTATTTATCACTATTGTGCATGCAGAAAGAGTATTTAGTCCTAATGGTATTGAACTATATCCGCTACAGTAAATTTTAAGGTCAAACCCAGTTTCTTTTGCTGCAATTCCCAGATAATCATTTTCTCCAAGAGTGTTTTGATAAATAATTGCAAGGCATGCTTGACCTGAATTATCTGGATAATTTGCAAAAGTATACGCTTTATTCGTTTTAACATCCTTCCCGGTCCAGTCGCCCGGATCAACATATCCTGTTTCTGTATCTCCACCGCTGCTTCCGCTGCACGATATTATTGTAAATATAACTGATATAATTAACATTAAAAATGTGATTTTTTTCATCTGGTTCCTCTGATTTTAATAGCTTTATACTTAATCAACAATACAGACCCTCTTTTTTGTGTAAAGAATTTATTTTCACTAAAAATTCTTTTTCAGTGAATGACTAATATGGCATATGTCGGCTGTGATAGGGATGTGTAAAGGTAGTAGAAAAATTTTAGGAGGAAAAGTTTGTCATTCCGGCCGAAGTGATAACGTAGTGCCGGAATCTCCTGAAAGAATCAGGGTTATGAGATTCCTGCATGCGCAGGAATGACATTACCCGCAAATTTAAACTGCTACCCGTGTAAATGTATAGAAAAATTAAAATATTGCTTGAATGGTCCCACTTATGCTGTGATTCTGACATAAAATTTTAAAATCAGCATAATATGGTGAAATAAATGAAAAGTGAAATTCAGATAAAAGTGAGAGGGTACCATCTTGACATCTTCTCACATGTAAATAATGCCAGATATGTGGAGTTTCTTGAAGAGGGGAGATGGGCAGCCCTGGAAAATTCAAATATCGCAAGGGATCTGATAAACTCAGGGTATGTATTTACTGTGGTGAATATTAATATCAGCTACCTGGCCCCTGCACTTGTTGATGAAGTAATTGTGCTGCGCACAGAGCTGAAAAAAATAGGGAATAAGAGTATTACCCTGTCTCAAAAGATTTTTAAAACCATAAAGGGGTCAGAGCAGGAGACCCAGGTAATAGACGCTGAAGTTACTTTTGTTCTGGTTGATGTTAAAACCGGAAAGGCGGTTCAGGTTAATGATGAAATCCGTAAGCTCTTTACTGAGGGTTGAAGGGATCTGATTTTTAGTCCGGGGATAATGGAGCATTTTTTAACAATAATAAGTTTAGGGATAAATGCTGAAAAATAAATATAAAATATCTCTGCTTAATCTTTTTCTTGACTAATGCCAAGTTTAGTGTATAATTTGTTATTAAAATAGAATCAGCAAGGAGAAATACATTGAAACGGTTATTATTTATATTATTAATGGTTGTGGGCTTTTCATCTGCGTCCTTTGCAAATTTTTATGTAGATCTCATGGGTGCCATGGTTAATACTGATGATCTGGAGAACCAGACCGGTTTAGGTCTTGGCCTTGGTTACGGTTTAAATGATGAAATAGATCTATATTTCCGTTCAACATATACTGAAGCAACTGATGATCCCAATACCCCTTTAGAGATCAATTATGAGCACATGACATTTATGGCAGGGATTGCCTATACTCCCATTATCCCTGTGCTGAACAGATTCAGGATCAGCTGGAAAAATACTTTTCTGGCAGGGTATTCCATGTCAGATGTTGACTTGAAAGACTTTGGTGAAAGTGTAAGTGACTCAGGCCTGGCTCTGGCTTTCTGGACAGGACTAAAATATGATGCAACACAGATGATTGCTCCTTTTTTTGATATAGGTTATCATAAATCTTTTTATCAGAATAAGATGGAGGATATTTCTGTTCAGGGTTTCCAGTTCGCTTTTGGAATCAGATTTTATTTGACAAATACTAAGAAGTATTCAACAGGATACTGATGACAGAAATTTCCTGAATAAAGGCGCAGGAAAAAAGCTCAGGATAAAATCCTGGGCTTTTCTGTTTCACGATTGACTTTTAATTTTTTAATAGTATTTTATAGTTAGAGTAGTGATAATTTTTGATTTTTTATATAAATAAAATTATCTTTTCTCCCCGCCGCCGAAGGCGGCGGGGAGAATTAAACTTTTATTTTGCATTAAAATATCTGTTAAGGAATTAAAGTAGAGTATGGAGCATTGTTTTTTTCATAATACTTTCTGTTATTTTAAAATGAATGCGGTAATTTTAAGCAGCAATAAATATCTGATTTAAAGCGGTAGGATGAAAACAGGCTTAAATATCGGCTTAAAACAGTCTCAAAAACTTATTATGACACACTCTTTGAGGCAGTCCATTGAAATTCTTCAGCTGTCGAATATTGAACTGGCTGAAATGATTTCCAGGGAATTCCTTGAAAATCCTGTCCTTGAAGAGGAGTCAGCGGTAAGTAATGAAAACCCCCTGGAGGAGGGGGTAAACAGAACACTGAGCGGTGATGAAGATTATTCACATACTCCCGGGGATAAGCACCTGCTCCACGATTATGATGAAGGGGTGTTGCCCGGCAGCAGAGATGCTGATGACAAGCACAGACATTTTATTGAAAATGCCATCACTGTAAAGGAGAGTTTAGTTGACCATCTTCTGTGGCAGGCAAAAATGACAGCATCTGACCTTATGGAATATGCTGTTTATGAGGAGATTATTACATCACTCTCAGATGAAGGATTTTTTAATCCGGAATTAATAAAAACAATCAACTTTGATGCGGAAAAGGTGAAGAGCATACTTGCGACAATCCAGCAGTTTGATCCTGTGGGCTGTGCTGCTTCAGGCGTGAGGGATACTCTTCTGATACAGGCGCGTTATTTTTTCCCGGAGGATGCAATACTGCATCAGATGATAGAGTTATATTTTGATGATATTGAAAAACTCGATTATACTGCCATCTCCAGAAAAATGGATATCCCCCAGGCTCAGGCAATTGAAAAAAGCAGACTTTTGCAGAATCTCAACCCCTTCCCGGGCAGCGGTTTCTCCACCAGTGAAGTGAAATATATTGTTCCTGATGTTGAGGTAAGACTGTTTGAGGGGGAGGTGATTGTTGCTCATAATGATGACTGGGTTCCAGGCATCCGTATAAGTGCCTACTATGAGAGGCTTTTGCAGCAGAAAAAATCTGATAGTGAGCAGTATAATTATTTGAGTGAAAAAATCAGTACAGCCAGGTCATTAATTAAAAATATTTCCACAAGACGTGAAACAATATACCGGGTAGTGAAATCTATTATGTTATACCAGAAAGAATTTCTGGAAAAGGGCCCGGGAAACCTGAGGTATCTTACTCATCATGATATTGCCGATGAAGTGGGTGTACATGAATCAACAGTAAGCAGAGTAGCGAGCAATAAGGCAGTGCAGACCCCATGGGGTGTATTTGAGCTTAAATATTTTTTTGTTTCTAAACTAAAAAATCAATCAGAGACAGAGGAGGAGGATCAGTCATCAGACAGGGTAAAAGGGATGATACAGCTTATTATAGGCAGCGAGAATCCTGATAAACCCTATAGCGATGAGGATATTGTTTCTCATCTAAAGAAGAGAGGGGTAAACGCAGCAAGAAGAACAGTTGCAAAGTACAGGGATTTGCTGAATATTCCATCTTCGAGTAAAAGAAAAAAAATTAATATGATGAATCAACAGGAGAGCTTATGAAGATTAAAATAACAGGCCGAAAAATTGAAGTGTCCGACAAATTGAGAGATTATGCTGAAAAGAGAATTTCCAAGCTCGAAAAATATTTTCAGCAGCTTATTGATACCCACCTGATCCTGTCTGTAGAAAAAATCGACCACACTGCTGAGCTGGTAATGAATGGAGACGCTGTTCAGTTCCATGCGCGGGAGAAAGCTGCAGATTTTTATTCTGCCATTGATCTCCTTGTTGATAAAATGGAGACGCAGGTAACAAGATATAAAGATAAAATTCAGTCAAGGAAAGGTTTGGGGACTGACAGTTCATTTTCTTTTGATATAAAAAGCGATCTGGGGAAAGAGGCTTTATTGAATCAGGTGAGTAATAAACCATTTGACAGTATTGAGGCATTCCTGCAGATGAAAGTCGACAGGAAAGAGTTTATTCTCTTCAAAAAAGGGGTTAGTCAGGTTGATTCTAATGTTGATTATGCTAATAAGAATTATGCTGTAATTTACAAGACAGGGGACAGCTTCAGATTGCTGGAAATCCCCTTTGAAAAAATTTCCAGTGATGAACTGGGCTGCGAATCCTTTGTGGAGTACGATCTTAATATACTTAATGATTCAGCTGCAAGCCCGGAAATTGAATTTAAGAAGAGAGATTCCTGCGCCATTGAAAGGCTTACACTGGATGAGGCGATTGAAGTGATTGACAAAAATGGTGATAAATTTATTCCCTTTTTCAATTCAGAGTCACGATATTTCAATGTTATTTCCCGCAAGGGGAAGGATTTAGAGATTTTTGTGCCGGCTTTTTAAGTAATTTCCCTGCTCTGCCCCTGTTTTTCAGGGGCAGAGGGTGAAATTATGATAATTTTAAAATAAATTATTCAGCTCATTCCGGAATTCTGAGATAAGTAATAATGTTAATTATTTACCGCATCTACCGGTGTCAGCCCCCTGTCCCCTAATGGGGGGACGTAAAATGATGACTTGAATAATTTATTAAATCTTATTATTAAAATACCTGTTTATGTTGTTGAGCTTGCAAAAAATTTGCGGTCATTTTTGAGGAAAAATCAGGTTGGCAGGTATTAATTCAGATGCCAACATCCAATTTATCTATATAATATGTTTGAATTTTTTACATGAAAAGTATTTTGTCATTAAAATAGTTATAGAAATGATGACAATTAAATTATCAAAGTGATAATTTATAACCCGTGCCCCCTTTAGGGGACAGGGGGAGAAGGGTTTGGAAAATATACTAATGTTCCGGAAAAACTAAAAAGATTATACCACCCCGCCTCCTTCAGCGGGGAGAATAGAGTCTTTTAATTCTCTTCTATTTTTTTAATATAATAAATTTTTTGCTGGAAAGAATATACTGATAACTGAATAATAAACTATGTCAAATGTAAAAGTACGATATTTTATTGAAGGGAGCGGCAGGATAGATCTGCAGCTCCGCCTTATTGCCGGTGAGAATGGTATTGATAAAGAGATCCTCTCTGGTGAAATGAACAGGCCTGGTCTTGCTCTGGCCGGGTTTTTTGATTTTTTTGCCTATAACAGGATCCAGATTTTTGGTCAGGGAGAATGCGCCTTTCTCGACAGAATGCCGGAAAATGAGAAAGAACGTGTTTATTCCGATTTTTTTAAATACGACATACTCTGTTGTATATTTACTCATGATTACAAACCTGATAATCTTTTCCTGAAATTCGCGGAGGAGAAGAGGATTCCGGTTTTTACAACCAGGCGCGGTACAACCCGTTTTATTACACTTCTGGTTCATGTTATTGATGAGGTTTTTTCCGAGACTAAGACACTTCATGCCACGCTTGTTGATGTCTTTGGTATCGGCGTCCTGCTTATGGGCAAAAGCGGTGTGGGGAAGAGTGAAACAGCCCTTGAACTGGTTGAAAGAGGGCACAGGCTTGTGGCTGATGATATGGTGATAGTGCGGAAACTGGATGAATCCCTTTTGATGGGCGCCGGCACAGAGCTCCTGAAACATCATATTGAGATAAGGGGTATCGGCATTATTAATGTGAGGGAGATTTTCGGCATCAGATCTGTGCGGAACAGGAAGAGGATTGAACTTGCCGTAACTCTTGAAGAGTGGAATTCCGGTAAGGAGTATGACCGTCTTGGTCTTGATGAAAATATCTTTTCTGTAATGGATATTGATGTGCCCTTTATTACTATTCCTGTTCGTCCCGGGAGAAATATCCCGGTAATAATTGAAACAGCAGCTTTAAATCAGAGACTAAAGAAAATGGGTATTAATTCAGCACGAGAGCTTGATGAAAAAATCAAAAAATGGATAATTACTGAGGGTAAAAAGTAATGATCGAAAAGGAAATAGTAGTAAACAGTGACGCAGGTGTACATGCCAGACCTGCCATGATGATAGTACGTGAAGCAATGAAATATTCCTGTGAAGTTACCCTTATTAAGGATAATGTGGAAGCTGACGGAAAATCCATTATGTCGGTTTTAGGTCTTGCCATAATATCAGGATCAAAAATCATAGTAAGGGCAAAAGGTGAAGGTGAAGATGAGGTGGTTGACTATATAGTAAACCTGATTGAAAAAGGTTTTAGTGCTTAAAATAATTCTTTTTTGGATATAGCTTTGTCCCCTGCAAAAAAAAAAGGTATTAATGGTAATTCGCTTCAGGATATACTATTCCTCCTGGGAATAATTCTATTCTCCTCAGTTTTAATTATAGGTCTTTTCCCCGGACGCAGTGAAGCGGGTCTGGTGGATGAGGACTTTTTTATTACTGCAGCTATGACAGTACCTGTAATAGCGGGTATTTACTTTATTGTTATCTCTTTCAGACGCAGTATCAATATTAAGTCGATTGATATTCGTGAAAGTATCAGCAAAAAGATAACCCTGGCTTTTGTTTTTATTGCCCTTTTGTCAACTATGCCTATTGTAATTATTTCAAGTACATATTTTAATCAGACAATCTCCAGGCTTTTTCGCGGCAGTACCATTGAGGCTCTTCGAGGTTCAATTGACCATGTCAATGAGAATTATAACTCCTTAAGCAGGGAGATTATTCTTGAACTGGAGAATATGAGGCTGCTTCTTAAAAATAACAGTAAAGCGCAGTACGGCAGAGACGAAATTTTTACCAAAACTGCAGAACTTCTTGAAAGGCGCGGATTACAGCTTTTTGTTTATAATAAACCTTACGGGGGGATGCCGGTATACCGTAATTCGGTTCTTCCTCAGAATAGTGACATTCATAAAGTTCTTTTCGATTTCTATGGAAACACTGAAGTAAGAGATATAAGGCTCGACAGATCCGCTTTTAAGGGGATCGATTTTTTTACAGGGGCTTTTTATCTCCAGTCCAGCCTTGTGGTGATCAGCAGAATTATTCCGGAGAACCTGATTGCCAGGGAGTCTCTGTTCCAGCAGGCTTACAGAGAATATCTGGAAGTTCATAATCTTAAAGAATATTTTGTCAGCGGTTCAGGATCTTTTTTAATGCTTCTTTCGATTTTAATAATGGTAATTGCATATTTAATCAGCCTCTATCTTTCCGGTACAATAACCAGGCCTGTGCTGGAATTGTCGGGTGCTGCAAAGCAGCTGGCAAAGGGGAACTACGGCATATCTATTGACAGAAGAACTAATGATGAGCTTGGCGAGCTTGTTGATGCCTTTAACCGGATGGTGCGGCAGCTTGATGAGAATAATAAGGTTATGCTGCAGAAGCAGCGGCTTGAAGCATGGAATGAAATGGCAAGGAAACTTGTTCATGAAATAAAAAACCCCCTGACCCCTATACGATTATCTGCTGAGAGAATGAGAAAACTGGTTAAAGATAATAATGTAAAAAAAGATGAAGCAGTTATTACAGGGAGTGAAACCATAATTAATGAAGTTAATTCATTATTAAGACTTGTTGGTGAATTTAATGATTTTGCCAGGCTCCCGGAGAAGAGGGCGGACATGGCTTCCCTGAACAGTCTTGTTAAAAAGGCAGTCTCCCTTTTTGCTGTATATGAAAATATTTTCTTTGAAGTAAGTTGTGATCCGAATGTACCGGAAATCATGATAGACAAGGTGCTAATACGGCAGGCCCTGAACAATCTTCTTGGAAATGCTGTTTTTGCCATGTCTGAGTCGGGTAAAATTAAGGTTTCCACTGAGTATGATGAAGATGACTCTAATATTATTTTGCGGATAAGGGATAATGGTCCCGGTATAGAGACAGATCTGCTTGAAAAGATTTTTATTCCCGGATTTTCACAGAAAAGTTCCGGGTCGGGATTAGGGCTTGCAATAGTTGAAAAAATTGTACTTGAGCACTTCGGGAAGATTACCTGTAACTCCATAAAAGGGGATGGAGCAGAATTTGTGATAGTTTTCCCAGTAAAAACCGGAGAAGAATAATGGCAAGAATACTTATTGTTGATGATGAAGAAAATATAATTTCAACGATTACTCATGTGCTTCAGGATGAGGGGCATGTTGTTTTTTCTGCAAACAACGGCACAGATGGTTTGAATTTTTTAAGAAAAAATGAAGTCGAACTGGTTATTCTGGACGTGTGGCTTCCTGACATGGACGGGCTTGACCTGCTTGAGAAATTGAAAAGTTCAGGTATTGAAGCATCTGTTATTATGATAAGCGGTCACGGCTCAATCGATATTGCTGTACGGTCAACAAGGATAGGTGCCTTCGATTTTATCGAGAAACCCCCTTCACTTGATAGGCTTATAACATCGGTGAATAACGCTCTTGAACAGGTAAGGCTTAAAAAAGAGAATATTAAACTGAAAAAAATGTCTTTTGTTGATGATGAAATGGTTGGTGATTCTTCGGAAATAAAAGAGATCAAAGATGTAATTAAAAGAGCTGCAAAAACTAATGCCAGGGTATTTATTACAGGGGAGAATGGGACAGGAAAAGAGCTTGTTGCAAAGGCAATCTATCAGATTTCCAACAGATCGGATAAACCATTTGTAAAGGTTAATTGTGCTGCTATTCCGGGGGAACTGATTGAGAGTGAACTTTTCGGCCATGAAAAAGGGGCATTTACAGGCGCTTTAAGCAGACGTATAGGGAAGTTTGAACAGGCTGACACGGGGACTCTCTTCCTTGATGAGATATGCGACATGAGCCTTTCTGCACAGGCTAAGGTGCTCAGGGTGCTGCAGGAGCAGCAGCTTGAGCGTGTGGGGGGGAATGAAACAGTTAATGTAGATGTGCGTGTTATTGCAGCCACCAATGTTGATGTAATGAAGGCTATTGAAGAGGGAAAATTCAGAGAGGACCTTTATTACAGGCTTAATGTTATCCCTGTCCATGTGCCGCGGCTGGCGGAAAGGAGCAGCGATCTTGAATTGCTTATCGGGTATTTTCTGCAGAAATTTGCAGGTGATCATGGAACAGGTGAAAAGATATTAAGTGCGGAGGCTATGGATTTCCTCAAGAAATATCCCTGGCCCGGTAATGTTCGTGAGCTGAAAAATATAATGGAACGGGTTGTTATCATGGTTCCTGCGGAAATAATTGATCTTGATGATCTTACCAAGAACATAAGGCCCGATATCCGTACAGAAAATAATTCATCTGCAAAATCATCTTTAAAAGATGCAAGAGATAATTTTGAAAGAGAGTATATAATCAAGGCTCTTAAGAAAAATGAAAAGAATGTGTCCCATACTGCAAAAGATCTGGACATAGAGCGGACCAGTCTTCACAGAAAAATTAACCAGTATAAGATAGATTTAGACAGAATATGAAAAGCCTTATAAATGCAATTATCGGGAGCAGATCCTGGCGAGGCTCCCCCCCTCTTTATAAAACTGCGGAGGAACGGTTGTTCTTATACGGCTGGCTTAATACGGTTAAAATATCTGTACCTGAGATCAGTGATGAGTCTGTTATTACCTCGATAGAGAATTGCAATAAATGTAAAAATGTTAAAGAGAAGAAAAAAGGTTTTGGTACAGGAGCGAACCGTTTAATGGTTATTCTTAATGCTCCTCAGATGATGAATAGAATTGAGATGAATATACACAGGTCCGAATCGGTTGATCTGCTTAAAAAAATGCTGAAAGCAATCGGGCTTGAGATTGCTGATAGTTATATCACCAATCTGATAAAATGTGAAAGTACTGACCCCTTTACCAAACCGAGCGATATGCTGAAAAACTGTCTGGAGATATTAAAGAAGGAAGTAAGTTTTTTTAATCCTGAAATAATTCTTGTTATGGGAGATCTCATTCCTCTCCAGAGTGTTGTAAAGGGGAGCAGCGGAATTACCTGGTTTAATACTGATCACCCTGTTTCCCTGATTAAAAATCCTGATCTTAAGAGACCCGCCTGGGAGACATTAAAGCTGGTGAAAAACAGATATGCGGAATTAAAGATATAATGGCGGATTCTGTTTCTTTTAAAGCAGCAGAGGTTTATGTCAATACCCCTGTTGACAGATCTTATACATACAGTATCCCTGCCGGTATGAATATTACTCCAGGTATTAGAGTAAAAATTAATTTTGCCGGGAGAAACAGTACCGGTTTTGTCACCTCGCTCCATAATGACCTCCCTGATAAGATTGAACTGAAAGATATTATTGAAGTTATTGATAAGGAGCCGATTTTTGATAATCGTCTTGTTGATCTTGTAAAGTATACAGCCGGATCATACCTCTCTTCTGCAGGGGAGGCTTTCAGCAAAGCACTACCTGCAGGGATAAGCGCTTTAACAAGGAAACCGGTTAAAAGGAACCTGGTTTTTACAGGAGATAAAATAGAGCTTACACCTGAGCAGCAGTCTATTTATGATTCCATAATGAGAAGTGAAAAGAGGGCTCATCTGATTTTCGGTATTACAGGGAGCGGTAAAACAGAAATATACATGAAGCTGGCAGTTGACATGATCTCCAGGGGGAAATCAGTTATCTACATGGTTCCGGAAATTGGTCTGTCATCCCAGATTTTTCAGAGACTTTATGAGGTTTTCGGGGATCAGCTCATTTTGTATCATAGTCATTTAACAGCTAATGAGAGATATAAAAACTGGCTCAGCTTTTACAGGGGTGATGCCAGAATTGTAATTGGTACAAGATCCGCGGTTTTTCTCCAATGCCCTGATCCGGGCCTTATTATTGTTGATGAAGAGCAGGATGCTTCCTACAAGGAGCACAGCACACCACGATATAATGCCCGGAGAGTCGCCTTCTACCGTGCAATAAAGGATGAGGCGGTTCTTGTGCTCGGTTCTGCCACGCCGTCAATTGAAACACTCTATGCCGCGGAAAGGGGGGGGATCGTTCTTCACAGGCTGGAGTCCCGTTACGGGAAAAGCTCCCTTCCGGAAATTGAAATTGTAAAAATGAAATCGGGGAAAGATGAAATATCCCCCAGGCTTAAACTGTTTACCCGGCAGGCTGTGCAGAAGGGGATGCAGGCGCTTTATCTTCTTAACAGGAGAGGGTTTTCTCCTGTTGTAATATGTGAGGATTGCGGTGCTGTTGTTGAATGTCCCCACTGCAGCATAGGGATGAATTACCATAAAAGCGGTGATCTGTTATGTCACTACTGCTCATATTCAATTCCCAAACCTGAGAAGTGCAGCAAGTGCTCATCCGGAGCGATTATTACCCTCGGGTCAGGAACTCAAAGGATAGAGGAAAAGATTCAGAAAGAGTTTCCCGATTACAGGATATTCCGTCTTGACCAGGACTCGGCAAAAAAGAAAAATGCAGTAAATGATCTGATAGATATGATGAAAGGGAGCGAGATCGACATCCTCCTGGGCACACAGATGATTTCCAAGGGATTTGATTTTAAGGGTGTTGTAGTATCAGGGATTATTATGGCGGATATCGGTTTGAATATGCCCGATTTCAGGGCTTCGGAAAAGATTTTTTCACTTCTGGTCCAGGTTGCGGGGAGATCGGGGAGAGGTGAGCATGGCGGGAGAGTTGTTATTCAGACACTTAATGAAAACCATTCAATTTTTGAATTTATTAGAAAACAGGATTACTGGAGTTTCTATAAGTCTGAGTTAAAGCTCAGGAAAGCTTTGAACTATCCTCCATTTTCCCGTCTGGCCAGGCTTGTGGCAAGGGGGAGTGACGAGGAGAAGGTAATTGAGACTGCTGAAAAAATAAGTGATGAGCTGGATACTATAATTGAACGTGAGGATCTTTCTGTGGAAAAGCTCGGGCCTGCCCAGGCACCACTTGCTAAAATCGGGGGAAATTACAGGCATCATATTATTCTAAAGGGCTCATCCCTTAAAGATATTACAGGGTTAATTAAAAAAGCGCTGGGCAGCATAAGACCAGGGAAGGTCTATATCGAAGTGGATATAGACCCGGTGGAGATGCTTTAGTTCTCAAGTTCCGAAAGTTCAATCTCCACTACCCGGTCAAGGAATTCTCTGGGGGGTACGCCTGTAATTTTTCTTCCGGAGATAAATATTGTGGGTGTTGCTTCAATCAGATGTTTTTCAGCAAGCTCAATATGGGCGTATATTTCTTTATCAAATTTTTCCGCATTAATTATACTTTTAAAATTTTTCTCATTCTCCCCCGATATCCTGAATTGTTTTACCGCTGAGTCAAGAATGGAGAGGGCTTTTTCCTTATTGTAATCTCTGCTTATACTGCTGTAATCGGAAAAGTGTGAATAGAGATACTCCTCGAAAAAATTGTCTGCTGCAGCACCTGCCATTGCCTGTGACGCGAGGCATGAATTTTCATAAACAGATGAATCCATGTAACTGTTGCATTTTGAATCAAGGGGGTAGTGGTAATAAATTATCTGCACCCTGTTTCTGTATTTTGAAAGGATAAATTTTTCATGCAGGTAGAATTTGTAGCATGCTGAGCATAAAAAATCTGAAAAAACATATATCTTTAATGGAGCACTGTCCGGGCCTATAGCCATGGAACTTGCGGGGAATTCTATTATTTCTGGTTTATCCTTATAAAAGTCATTTACCATCCCTGCAATCCTTGCGTCAAAAGAAGGATCCTGCCCTGATCTGACTTTAATAATATTTGAGCCTGCCAGAACCGAGAAAGAGAGGAAAAAGATAGTAATAAGGGACAGGGCTGTAACAGCTTTTTTATCGCTCTCCTGTGCAGGGAAAAATTCCTTAACTGCTTTAATAACTTCATCTTTATTCGCGTAGTTTTTAAAATAGAAAAGTAGAAGTATAAAAATTGCCAGGTTTACAAGGTATGTATAGATGCAGAGTGAGCAGATATTCCCAGTGTAAATCATGATTATTCCAAGGATAATATTTAAAATAAGCGCCATTGAAATAAGGGCTAAAATCAGAGCCGGAACAGATAAGAGATACCTGTCTCCGGCATAATCTGAAACCAGGATCATGAATGTAATGAGAAGATAAAAAAGAATACCTATTGAAGCTATAGGGATTCCTGCAATTTTGGAGTATGGTGAGCTCGACAGTGCCACACAGGTATTTATAATACCTTCGCCGCATTTAATGAGCCCAAGATCAGCTTCGGGATAATAGTGCTGGAAAAGAAGTATTGATGAGAGTATTGTACCAGCTAATGATAGTAAAAGGACTATATTAAGATATCTTCGCGCCATTTTATGCCTCTGTTTTTAGTTCAATTTTTTCGCCGCAGAGGAAGAGGGAGTATCTCCCGGGGGCGTCCTCTACAAGCCTCTCCATAATATGAAATGAAGGTGATCTTCTGAATTTAGCTGTAAGTCTTCCCGATTGTACACGGCAGTAAAGAGAATTATTTTCTTTAATAAAAAGAGTGGAGCAGTCGAGCATTTCACTTCCACCTGTTGACAGGTTTAGCTCGATTTCTTCGAAATCTCCGAAACCGGTAAATATTACCCCTGTGACAAAAACAGGAGCATCCTCCACAACAATAGGGTAGGTGTAATCACCATAGTGGATTACATGCTCACCTGCGGCGGTTATATTTACCGATTTGTTGAAAAAATCGATAATTCTTTCGTTGGTAAATTTTACACCGTTATGATGCCATATCCCCTCTTTATCAAGGAATATCTCATCAGCCAGCTCTCCTGAGTCGATAAGATTTTTTATAAAATCGGGGATTTCAGGATAAGTATTATTATTCATTTCTTCCCCTAAACCCGTACCATGGGATCTGTGAGCTTGCGGTGTTCCTCCAGGGCAAAGCGGTCGGTCATACCTGCGATAAAGTCGGTTACTGTCAGGAGGATATTGCCGTTTTTTTCGATATCATCCTGGTAGCGGTGCGGTAGGGTTTCAGGATGCTCTGTGTAGATTTTAAAAATATCATTGATCACTTTTTCCGATTTTAATGACATTCTTGCTACTTTATAATGCCTGTATAAATTCTGCCGGAGAAATTTTTTAAGCTCCTCATTCGCTTTCATTACTGGAGGGGAAAAAGCAGCGAGCTTCGCGCCGCACTCTTTTACATCCCTGTAGTTTCTAATTTTATTTTCACTTATTGAGTGAAAGGTATTGTTTATCAGATCTGTTACAAGGAGGTTTATTATTGTCCGGATAATCTCCCTTGCAGCCATTTTTTCCGAGGCAGGAAGCTCCCTTCCGTACTGTGCCATGGCCATGCCCCATATTTCAATACTGCAGACCTGGTCATAATCAAGAAGCCCGGAAGCGATTCCGTCATCAAGGTCATGATTATTATATGCGATTTCATCCGCGTAATCTATTATCTGTGCTTCAAGAGTGGGCTCCTCCTGAGGGAGAAAGTCTGATGATTCAGGGCGGTCATAGGTTCCTGAATGTTTAATAATCCCCTCCCTGGTCTCCCATGTGAGATTAAGGCCGTCAAAGTCACTATATCTTTTTTCCAGAACTTCAACAACACGCAGGCTCTGCCTGTTATGTTCAAAACCGCCATTATCTGCAAGAAGTCTGTTCAGCTCCCTTTCCCCTACATGACCGAAGGGGGTGTGCCCCAGGTCGTGGGCAAGGGCAATACTTTCAGCGAGATCCTCGTTAAGGCCCATTGCCCTTGAGATTGCCCTTGCTATCTGGGCTACCTCCATTGTGTGGGTGAGTCTGGTGCGGAAGTGATCCCCTTCATGATTGATAAAAACCTGTGTCTTATATTCAAGCCGCCGGAATGCCTTGCAGTGAATAATCCTCTCCCTGTCGCGCTGATATTCTGTTCTGTAGGAGTGGCTATCTTCTCTGAAGCTGCGTCCTCTGGTTTGCGATGACCGCGCCGCGTATGGGGCAAGCCGGTTCTCTTCAATTTCTTTTAATGAGTATATATTTGTTTTCATCTTCCTGTATTTGCCAGTTCATTTTCGTATGCCTGTGCTGCTGTTTTTCTGTTTATGCGCAGCTCTTCGCTGGCGGGGTTTTCCTCTACCCCCCTTGAGAATGCTTCAATCGCTTTTTTAAACTCTTTCTGCTGATAATAGCTTTTACCAATGTTGTTATATGATTCAGCAATTATTGTCGAATCTCTTGTGGCTCTGATTACCTGGTAAAATGTATCAATAGCCTTATCATGCATCTCTTTTTTTGCGTAAATTATCCCCATGGCCAGAAGAGCGTCAGGGTTTGACGGTTCCATTATCAGGGCTTTCCTCAGTATCTCCATGGAATTGTTAAGACTCGCCTCACTTGTGTCTTCAATCGAGGAGATCATTGCCATGTTTATATAGGCCTTGCGGGCCATGTCATTTGAAGGGTCAATTTCTGTTACCCGTTTATATGCTTTATTGGCGTCACGGTAGTTTTTCTGCCTGTGGTAAATTGCTGCTGTTTTGAATGCAGCTTCCTGGTTGTCGGGCCACCTGTAGAGGATTTCCTGATATTCTTTTTCAGCCAGGTCCGGATAACCCCTTTCATTATAATAATCAGCAATGGCAATGCGAGGCTTTATATTGCCCGGGTTAAGTTCTGCTGATTTATTCCAGGCATTAATTGCCAGTGCCGGTTTATCTCCATGTTTATAGGCAATACCCATATTATAGTAAGCCAGATCATCATTGCTTTTAATTGCAAGAGCAGATTCATAAGCCTTAACAGCATCATCGTGTTTAAGCGCGTCATCAAGGATATTCCCCATGTTCAGGTAGGCAATCCGCGCGTTTTCAGTTGCAGGTTCCAGGTTTACCACCTTGCTGTAGGCGTCATAGGCTCTGTCAAGATCACCTTTTTTGTAGTGTATTTCACCTATCCTTGAGAGAATCTTTACATCGCGGCTTCTGCTCTCCAGTACCTTGCTGAAAGAACGGAGGCTGCTGTCATATTCATTAAGCGCAAAGTAGGAATCTCCAATCCTTTCAAGGATATCAGGATCACCCCTGCTCAGTTTTTCCGATTCCATAAGTTCTTTTAAAGCTTCGCTGTTTTTGTTCTGCCTCAGGTAGGCCAGAGCAAGGTTGTAGCGTGCTGATGGTTCGCCGGGCCTTAGAGCAACAGCCTGTTTAAGGTATTTCTCCGCAAGAGGGAAGTTGCTGTTCTCCAGAAACTCAGCTCCAAGGCGCGAGTAGGATTTATATGCCACTTCACCAATACTGTCCGCTTCTGCGGCTTTTTTCAGATATTCAAGGCCTGGGAAGTAGTCCCCTTTTTTAAGGAGAGCTGCAGCCATATTGTAGAGGAGAGCCGGGTTGTTTTTATCAATATTGAGTGCCAGGTCATAGTATTTAACCGCTTCGTTAAAATTTCCCTGTTCAAAGTGGATGTTGCCGAGAAGGAGGAGAGGGTTGATGCTCTCCGGTGCAAGCTCATGGCTTGACTCTGCGTTTTTAATAGCACCAGGGTAATTCTTCATGTTCCTGTAGGTTCTGGCAATACTGAGGAATATGTCGGGATTTTTTCTGTCGTAGTTTAAAGCCCTTTGAAAATACTCAATTGCACTTTTGTAGTCTCCGGTACTGTCTGCAATCATGCCAAGGTAAAGAAGTGCAATCCCCTTGTCCCTGTCGGATGCTGCAGATTCTACAACTGATGTGAAACCTGTAATGGCTTTTGCCCTGTAGCCCCCTCTGTAGTCCTCAATTGCTTTTTTTAAATCGGCATTTTCTGTTTCAGCAGGCTTTATTACACCGGTGTCAGTTACAATTTCTGTCTCTGATGTTTCGGGCCCGGCTGTTTTTGAAAGAAAAGAACCGGGCTTGTCAAAAATATAATTTGTCAGGACAAGAATCCCCGCTATGGAAAGAGCGGCAAGAGAGAGAGCCAGGATAAGCTTCCCCTGCGATCCGGGGAGAGGCTCTTTTCTGATCATTTCAATTCCGCTGATCCTGTTGTGTTCAATATTTTCATTTATTGAAGCCGGATCCTGGTCTCTTCTTCTCATTTTCACGGATTATATCAATCCTCTCTGAGCTTAAATTTCTTTACAGAATCAAGTATACCGTTAATAAACTGTCCGGAATTCTCCCCTCCAAAGGTTTTACCCAGCTCAATACTTTCATCAATGGTTACCACTGCGGGTATGTCCTTCATGAAAAGCATTTCAAAGATTGCAAGCCTCAGTATGGATCTGTCAATAACAGTAAGTCTTTCCGGGGTCCAGTTTCTGGAATATTCCCTTATAACTTCATCAATCGCATCAAGATTGGAAATAGTGCCTTCAATCAGAGTAAAAGTAAAATCCTTTGCCTCGTCTTCCATGGGGTCGTCAAGCCAGTCGAATTTTTTAATCTCATCTAAAGCAGCTTTCCCCACATCGAACATGTAAAGCCCCTGGAGGGCATATTCCCTTGCCTTATGTCTTTGTCCCATCAGCTGATCTGCTTATAAAGATTGGCCATTTCTATGGCAGCCATTGCAGCATCAAATCCCTTGTTCCCTGCTTTTGTACCGGCCCTTTCCACTGCCTGCTCAATTGTGTCTGTTGTTAATACTCCGAAAATAACCGGCATGCTGCTTTTAAGGCTTAACTGTCCCACCCCTTTTGTCACTTCAGCTGAAACATAATCGAAGTGCGGTGTTGCGCCCCTTATAACAGTTCCGAGGCAGATGATTGCATCATACTTTTTCGATTCAGCCAGCTTCGAAGCTACTGCAGGAATTTCAAAAGCGCCAGGCACCCATGCCACGGTAATATTGTTCTCGTCAGCATCGTTTCTTTTTAAGCAGTCAACAGCTCCGCCGAGAAGCTTGTTGGTGATAAATTCATTGAACCGGGATACAATTATTGCGAACTTTAATCCGCTGGCGTCAAATTTTCCTTCTATTACTTTCATTATTTTTACCTTATTTTAAGTTGCTGATTATCTCATAAAAATACTCATTTAGCTTGAGTATAATATAGAAAATTATATCATAGAATTTGTTGAAAATATGTCTGTAGTCAAGCCTTTTTTATGGAAGATAGAGCTGTATTAAGGGGGGTGTCTTACAAGTCGAATTTACCTGTATTTGTCATTCCGGTTTTGCAGCTTCCGTTTATGCAAATACCGGAATCTCCTGATTGGATCGCTGTAGGAGATACCGGCATTTCGCTTTGCTACAGCCGGTATGACAAAACATTACTTTTGGGACAGCCCCGTTTGCTTATTATTTTATTATTTGCCGCCCGACATTGCTGCCTGCACCATCTGAAGAACACCCTTTACCTGGGGATTTTCAATACATTCACAGAGCGGGTCCTGCCAGTTTTCATTGTCCAGTCTGTTTCTCAGAGATGTTGCTGCAGGGAGTCTTATCCCTCGTTTCAGGTTGATAAATGCTCTTCCGGGCTGATCGATCCAGAAACATATTTTCTCTTTTGCTTTTTCAATAAGTTTATCCGCATCAGCAAGTTCGTCAATATAGCCTTTAGCAAGGCCATCATGGAAGCTGAACCTTTCACCATTATACATAACATCACGAAGATCTCTATCGCTGTTAAGGCCGAATCTTACAAGCTCCATTTCAGCAATTGTAAGTCCCAGTCCGATTTTAATTTCTGTCATCCCCATTTTAGGTTTCGGGTGATCAACAGCAATACGGTAGTCGCATCCCATTGCCATGATAAAGCCCCCTGCAGTACAGTGGCCGTTTATCGCTGCAATTACAGGTTTTGAACATGTGAAGATTTCGTAAAGCATCTCCTCTTCAACATTAAAGAAATTGAGGATATCCTCGCGACCTTTAAATGCTAGAAAAGTGGGGAGGTCAAATCCTGATGAAAAGAATCTCCCTTCACCTGTAAAAATAAGACCTTTCAGTGAATCATCTTCATTTACTTTTTTTATAGCTTCTCTTACAAGGTTGAGTGTTTCAAATGTAATAGAATTTGTGGGTGGGTTATCCATTTTTGCGATAAGTATGTTGTCTTCTGTAATCTGTTTAACCATTGTGCTGCTCCTGAATTTATTATTATTTTAAGTTTTTTAAAAGGAATCCGGCTTTTATCATTTTAATGATTAGTCTTTTTTTTAGACAAGAAAAAAACCGGTTTCCCGTGGAAATTGTCATTTTTGAAGGTAAAATTTTCACGGAATATGTTTCAAGGAGCAGATTCTTTTGAAATAAATTTATGAAAGAGCATCCGTCAAAAGATAGAAGCTATTATCTTGCTGGTAAAATCTGCTTTCACTTGACATTTATTACCTGATGATCTAATTTATTTAATTATTATAATTAGGAGGATTATTATGCCGCAGATGATTCTTGACATACCTGAAAAGCTGAATCAGCGTCTTGATCAGATAATAAAAAATGGCTGGGCAGGCAGCAAGCAGGAAATTCTCAATGAAGCTTTAAAACGTTATCTTGATTCTCATAAAGATGAAATAATTGAGGAGCAGATACTCAGCGATGTTGAATGGGGTTTGTCTCATTGAAAATTGGAATTAACGCGATATTTGATTCAGGACCGATAATTCATTTAGCTGAACTGGGGATTCTCTTCCTTGTTGGTATCTTTAATACGCTTGAAACAACTGATGTAGTAATTGATGAAACATTAAAATACATTAGTGCAGAAGATATGAATTATCTCATGAATTCTGCCAAAATTCATATCCACGAAGAAAAAAACAAATCTGAAAAACTCCGGGCATTGTCAAAAATATACTCCCTTGATTTCGGTGAAATAACCGCTTTGACAGTCTGCTGTATGAAACTGGAAGATAATGAGCTTGTATTTTTTTCAGATGATTCAGCTGCGCGTATGGCTTCAGAAGCTTTAGGGATTACTTCAATAGGAACTATCGGTATAATCATAAAATCCGCATCGATCGGGAAAATCAGTAAGGGAAAAGCTATTGAAATAATAGAATCGATAAATTCAGGTTCAACTCTATATGTCAAAAGTTCTCTGGTCCAGACTATAGTTGAAAGGCTGCGAAATGAATGGGGTATTCCTGAATAATAAGCCGTTGAAGCACATTGCAATGCGTTTTTACATTTTATTCAAGTCCATTCGTGGTTTTAAAAAAATATTCATTGTTCCCGGCATAAACAAATAGCATAAGAAAGTTGAAATAACTGATTTCCTGAAAGTTTAAAAAAGCTGCCGGTATGTCTTGATTTAGAAATCTTTCAATATACCTTTGATTCTGCCGCTTGCAACTGCTTCAAAAAATTCCTCGCCGCATTTATGGCTTTCAGTTATGGCATAATTCCAGTTTTTAAGACGCTCTTTGTCATTTCCGAAAAATGTTTTAAAATCCTTCCTGTCCGGAATCCGGCTGCCCGGGAGTTTCCGGATAAATTCCCGTGAGGGACATACCATGACAGTATTTGTAAACTTTTCCGGGTCGGGCTTTCTCCATTTCATCCCCTTGTCAAACCATCCTGGGATAATTCTGCTGAAAAAATGGGGGAAGAGTACAAGGCCATCTTTTACACCGAAATCGATATCCATATGGTAGTCGGTTACACCCCCGTCTCTGTATGTACCTGCCGGAGCCCCTTTAATATTGCGCACTCCATCCATGGCAAAGGGGATAGCCCCTGATGCAAGAACAGCGCTTCTCAGGTTTTCCGGTGTAAGTGGTATCCTTAACTCCGGCTTTTTGAAATGCCCCAGAAACGGGGGCTCCTCACGTGTGTCAGTAAAAATAACACGCTCATATAGTTTCAGCAGGGCGTTTCTGCTTATACAGTTAACTGCCACAGCATTTAAAAGAAAAAGTGGGAGGAGCCAGCTATTATCTGAAGCGCTTATGCCGTCACATTTTGCAGCAATAATATTAAGGTGCATATACGATTTGTTGAGGATATAATCCGCCCCATTTTTATCAAGGTAGTCATCGATTATCCGTTCACTGTCTGCTGAAACATCTCTCCGTGACGGTTTTTCCCTATAGCTCTGCTTAAGGTACGATTCAGTGAGCTTTTCCAGTGACTCAAGGGGATTTTCCTGTGCAAGGGCTGTGCCTCTGAAAGCACCGATGGATGAGCCGATATAGAAAAGCTTTTCTTTTCTGTTTTTAAACATTTCTCCAAAAATAACCTGGTCAAGGCCGTTTAAAATAAGAAACTTAGGCCCCCCTGCAGATCCTGCCATTGCTTTTACATCTTCAGCCTTAAATCCTCTGTCGAGTATTATATTCCGGGCATTTTCCCCCGCATAAATTTCAATATTGTTGAACATGACATTCTCCGTTTATGATTTTGATCGATTTAAGTTTAGCAGTGAATCTGATTAAATGAATAAATACAAGCAACTTATTTTAATGAGAAGGGGGCTATGAATCCCGCAAAAAGCGTTATTTCTAAAAAAATCTTGACAATCACCGGTGTGTAAAAATATTTAGTTTACCCTTATATGCAGGGGCGATTAGCTCAGATGGTTAGAGTGCCTGCTCGACACGCAGGAGGTCACTGGTTCGATTCCAGTATCGCCCAAAAATTTCTTCGCCTTTTTTCATCGTAAGGCTTTCTTCTTAATAAAAAAGGCAACAATTCAATGCTGGAGAACTGATTTGAGTAATGTAATAACAATAACACTCCCTGACATGAGTACAAAAGAGGCCCCCTCAGGATCAACTGTTTATGATATAACAGGGCTTATCGGCAAAGGGCTTCAGAAATCAGCCCTTGCTGCTGAAGTTGACGGCACAATTGTGGGGCTCGACTTCAAGGTGGAAAATAACTGCAGTTTCAATGTTTTTACCTTCACCTCGGAAAAGGGGAAGAGTGTTTTCTGGCACTCTGCTTCGCATTTAATGGCTCAGGCTGTTAAGAGGCTTTATCCTGATGCTGTTTTTGCAATAGGCCCTTCGATAGAAAACGGATTCTACTACGATATAGATATGTCTAAAACCCTTACTCCTGATGATCTTACTGCAATTGAAGCGGAGATGGAGAAGATAGTTGAAGAGAAGCTCGATATAAACGGAGAGATCCTATCAAAAGAGGATGCCATATCACTCTTTTCCGGCATGGGTGAAAAATATAAGGTGGAGATGCTTCAGGAGCTTGACGCTGAAACTGTTTCGGTATACAGGCAGGGTGAGTTTGTGGACATGTGTCGCGGTCCCCATCTTACAAATACCTCTGCAATTAAAGCTTTAAAACTCCTTTCTGTGGCAGGCGCCTACTGGAGAGGGGATGAAAAGAATAAAATGCTTCAGCGTATTTACGGTATTGCATTCCCTGACAAAAAGGATCTGAACAAACATCTGGAATTTCTGGAAGAGGTAAAGAAGAGGGACCATCGTAAGCTTGGCAGGGAACTTGATCTTTACAGCACCCATGATGATGCAGGGAGCGGCCTTGTTTACTGGCACCCCAAGGGTGGAAGATTGAGAACCATTCTTGAAGAGTGGTGGAGACAGGAGCATTTTAAATACGGATATGATATACTCTATTCACCCCATATCGGCAGAGCTACTCTCTGGGAAACATCAGGGCATCTCGGCTTTTATGGTGACAACATGTATGCTCCAATGGAAATTGACGGCAATGATTACTATATAAAGCCTATGAATTGCCCCTTTCATATAAAAATGTATCAGGCAAATATGCATTCCTACAGGGATCTCCCTCTCCGCTGGGCTGAGCTGGGTACTGTTTACAGGTATGAAAAATCGGGGGTTCTTCACGGCCTTTTAAGGGTTAGGGGCTTTACCCAGGATGACGCGCATATTTTCTGCACCCCGGCACAGATTGAAGATGAGATAAGGGAAGTTCTGAGATTTTCACTGAGAATGTGGAAGACTTTGGGATTTACAGATATAAAGGCCTATCTGGCCACTAAGCCTGAAAAAAGTGTGGGTGAAACTGAGCGCTGGGAAACAGCCCAGGCTTCACTGAGAAAAGCAATTGAAGCGGAAAACCTTCAGGTTGAGCTTGATGAAGGGGGGGGCGCTTTTTACGGTCCCAAGATAGACTTAAAGATTAAGGATGCACTTGGACGTGAATGGCAGATGACTACCATTCAGTTCGATTTTAATCTCCCTGAGCGCTTTGATATGTATTTTATCGGAGAGGATGGGCAGAGGCACAGGCCTTATATGGTTCACAGAGCCCTTCTCGGTTCAATTGAACGTTTTGTGGGGATACTGATTGAGCATTATGGCGGGAAATTCCCTGCCTGGTTTACTCCGGTTCAGGTTGTTCTGGTAAATGTTTCAGAAGATCAGGTTGATACTGTTAAAAATATTAAATCTGCCATGGTTGCAAAGGGATTCAGGCCTGAAATCGATTTGAGGAATGAATCTATGGGATATAAAATCAGGGAAGCTGTTTCAACAAAAGTTCCGTATATCGGGGTAATAGGGAAAAGCGAAGCTGAAAATGGAACAATATCTGTAAGAAAGAGAGGGGAGAAGGATTCTGTCAGTATGCCCCTTGATGATTTTTACAATATGCTGCAAGGGGATGTTGACAATAAAATTTAATTAGATATGGCAGAGGCTGCTGTTTAATTCCTGAATTACCGGAATAATCCCTCTAAAACGCCTTTTTGTGAAAAATTTTATCACCCGGCTGATAAAAAGCAGTTAAAGAATGAATTTTTGTTGATTAAAATGACTATCCTGATTCATTCTGACTTTATAAATATTATTCGGGGGTAAAATAATTTTGGTGATTAAAGGCAGAAGCTTCGGCAGGGACAAAAATGAGAAACAGGACAAAACCAGAATAAATGAGGATATCACATCTGAAACTGTCAGGCTTGTTGGCGAAAGTGGAGAACCTGTAATAGTTTCTACAACTGAGGCGCTTGGGCTTGCACGTGAAAAAGAACTGGACCTTGTTGAAGTATCGGCAAATCAGGATCCGCCGGTTGTAAAAATTATTGACTATAGTAAGTACAAATTTGACCTGATAAAGAAAGCAAAAGAGGCCAAAAAGAAGCAGAAGGTCATTCATGTAAAAGAGATTAAAATGAGACCGGCCATTGATGATAATGATTTTACTCATAAAGTAAACAGAGCAAAGGAGTTTCTTGACAAAGGTGACAAGGTAAAGTTTACCCTTATGTTTAGAGGCCGTGAAATGGTTCACCCTGAGCTCGGTTTTAAGGTTATGACAAAGATTCAGGAAGTGCTTCAGGAAGTTGCTGTTGTGGAAAAAAAACCTTCTCAGGAGGGGCGAAATATAACAATGTTTATGACCCCGGCTGCTGCACCTGTTAAGAAGAGTTAATATATAGTGGTTTACTCGAAATTTGAAATTGAATAACTGAGGGGTAGGGATATGCCTAAAATGAAATCAAACAGCGGGGCCAAGAAAAGGTTCAGCTTAACAAAAACCGGAAAAATCAAAAGAGCGAAGGCTTACATGAGTCATATGCTTGAGAAAAAATCCTCCAAGCGTAAAAGAAAGCTTAGAATTTCCGGGTTAACATCTATTGCAGAGGCAACAAAAGTAAAAAGAATGATCCCATATCTTTAGTTTTTATCGGGATTATCATAATATTTAAAAAATTGTAATTAAAAGAGAAAGAGGAAAAAAATGGCTAGAGCTACTACTGGTCGTGTTCACCAGAAAAGAAGAAGAAGGGTACTGAAAGATGCTAAAGGCTTTAGAGGAGCCAGAAGTAAACTTTTCAGAACTGCTAAAGATGCCAGAAGAAGGGCTCTTCAGAACTCATATAAGCACAGGAGAATGAAGAAGCGTGATTTCAGGTCACTCTGGATAATGAGAATAAACGCGGCATCAAGAGCGTGCGGTGTTTCATACAGCAGATTGATAGGTATGCTGAAAATCGGTAAAGTTGATATTAACAGAAAGATGCTCGCTGAAATGGCAGTAACTGATATGAACGCCTTTAGAAAACTTGTTGAAAAGGTTAACGATAAGGCCGCATAAATCCGTAAACCGGAATTCTCAATGTCAGGAATAATTAATAAAAAGATCAGCATCATTTTCATGGTGCTGATCTTTTTTCCGTTTATAGCCCGGGCTCTCCCTCTTACAAAAACTTTTTATGCTGCAGATGAAAATCTTCTCGATATGTCCATATACCAGGAAATAATTCATGGACATGATCTTTTCAGAAAGGATGTTTTTTCTATGGAGATCGGTTTTTATGGAGGGGTGAGCGCTGATGTGAGGTTTGAACTTCTCCATGATCCAGGACTCCCCGGGAGCGGGAACAGGGGGGGGGATACTTTCGTCGGTTTTTCTATCCCGGCAGGGGAATTTTTAAATAAGAGACTGACTTTCTTTTACTATAACAGGTTCCGCATACCTACTGGTGAAGACCCCTATGAGCAGCCTGAGTGGAGAAACATCTCCCTTGGAAGGCATGAGCTTTTAACAGGACCTGGTGCATCTTTGAAGATGCGCAAAGATATGCTTTTTTCCGCCAACCTTTTTTATACCTTTCGGGATGAGCAGAATGAAAGTATGTATAGCAGCCTGAACTTTAAATTAACAGAAAAAGAAGCCTGGAAAACCCTCTTCGGCCTTTGCCCCTTTGCCGGGGATTCATTTTTTGACAAGAGCAGGCTGAGGAATGATTATATATCATCTTCTGTTTCTGTAATATATTCCGGGTATTATCCTGTTATAGTTTTTTCTGAGCTATATTATTCCCGCAGGCCCGGGGGAGGGGGTGAGGGGCTCCCCATTGAGGGTGACGGTGTTAATCCGCTCCTTGTTTCAGCAGGGGTTAAGTATTTCCCCGGCAGCACTGTTTTTATTCAGGGTTCCTGTACTTTGCATCCTCTCCGTACAAGGGGATATATTAAAGAGGTATGGAGTCTTGGAGCGAATATTTTTTTCTGATTTATCATTTTCCCCTTTATGCTTGACGTATCCGAAAGTGTGAGTATATTTAGATTATAATCGGTATAGGCTTTAAATGAAATTATTAGTTTCCATCTACCGGAGTCAGCCCCCTGTCCCCCAGAGGGGGCACGTAGTAAGGAAACTTGAGTAAGTTGATGAATCAAAATATTCAAATACACGTTTATATTGTTGAGCTGTACAAGATTTACGCAACAATTATGAAGGAATCAGGAAAAAAAGGAGGTCATTCTTCCAATTGAAATAGTTTGAGGAATGAAAAAATTAAATTATCAGAGTGATATTGGATAACTCGTGCCCCCTCTGGGGGACAGAGAGAAAAGTTTTGTGCTGATTCACTTTTCTTCAATATTACTGAAAGAGATAAAGATACTAATGATATCTTTTCTTTTTGCCGAATTAATAATTGTATTCTTGTTTTTTCTATTCAGTTAGTATATCTTAATTGAGGATAACCCGGAGGTAATATATATGATAACAATGCAGCAGCTTGAAGAACTTGAGAGTAGGGTAATAAAAGCACTACATCTTATAGGGGAACTGCGGACAGAAAATTCTCAGCTTGAAGGTGAAAATGAAACTCTGAAAAGTGACGTTGAAGAGGTTAAACTCTCACTTGAGGAGAAAGAACATGAGATTGAAAAAGTAAAGAAAGAACTTGAAGATACTGCCAAAGAACTTAAGGATCTAAAGGATAAAGAGGATATCCTTGAGAAGAAGATTATTGGTCTTCTCGGCAAACTTGATGTGCTTCAGCCTGGAAGTAATATCCCCATGAGGAGCTATGCTCCTTCTGCTGCAGCATCAGATCCATCTGTTTATAGCGCAAAAGATGAAAAGAAGCCTCTTAGAGCCCCCGACGAGGAGGATGTTGTCATTGAGTCTGACGATGATGCTATTATAATCGATGATAAAACAGAAGAGGGATTTGAATCTGATGATCTGAATGTAGAGATTGTTGATTCAGATGAGTCGATTTCTGAGTCTGGCGATGATGAAATAATTATCATTGATGATGAATCGGATATTGACAGGAGCGAATCTCTTTCTGATGATTCTGATATTTTTGCTGATGATGATTTCTCCGGAGAGGGTGCTGGAGAATCGGTATCGGGTGATGAAGATATTATACTTCTCGATGATGAAGATGAAATAATAATTGAAGATTTTGACGAAGATGAGATAATTATAGAAGATGAGAGTCCCGATTCCCCTAAACGGGATGATGATGATGAGTTCATAATTATTGAAGAAGACGATAAATAATTTCAGGGTGCGGCCATGGAAAGCGGGAAAGTTAAGGTAAATATTTACGGGCAGACCTATAATATCAGGGGTGATGCTCCTCCTGAGTATATACTTGAGCTTGCTGAATATGTTAACGGTAAAATGGAGGAGGTGTCTCGCAATGTCACCATCTCAAATTCCCTTCAGATTGCTATACTGGTGGCGCTTAATATTGCAGATGAGTATTATCAGCTGAAAAAGCTGAATGTGGGGATAGAAGGTGTAATTGAGGAAAAGACAAGGGAGATTATTTCTATGCTTGATGAGGGCCTTATAGGCGATATTTTCCCCGGTGTGGATACTGTTCATTCCTGATTACTTTCTGTGATAACCTGTTTCCCGATCTTTTTTATCCCATAAAGCCGGCTAAATACCGGCTTTCTTATTTCCCGGATTAATTTGCGGCCGCCCTTAAATCAGCTCCGGGGTACTCTGCCGCTGAGTCGGGTCCTTCCAAAGGGGTATTTTTTTAAGGATCAGGTATAATTCAGGAGTAAAATGTCTGGAAACTGGTGAAAGGTTCTGAAATTATATCTTATTTTTGCATAAAAAGTAGTTGCAAGTATTATGTTTTAATTGAATTATTATGTTAGTAAAATATATTTAAACAGATAGAGAGGTCTATCCTCTTTAGTGGCAAATGTAAAAAAACAGGTATGATAAATGGATCTAAATAAACTACTGGTTAATTCAAAAAAAAATCTTGATACTGATGATAAGCCCGACTCACATGAAGAGCTCCACGATGGTAAATTTGTACAGCTTGTCAGTTTTATGCTTGATGATGTTGAGTATGGTATTGATATATTGAGTGTTCATGAAATCCTCAGATTTCCGGAAATGACCCGTCTCCCAAATACCCCCCCCTTTATAAAAGGGGTTATTAATCTGAGAGGGAATGTTATCCCTGTTGTGGATATGAGGATCAGGTTCGGATTCCCTGAGGGGGGAATTACTGATCTAACAAGAATTATTGTAGTTGAGACCGGAGGGAAGCAGGTTGGGATTCTTGTTGACAATGTTTACCAGGTGGTTCGGCTCCCTGTAGCCAGCATTGACCCGCCATCGGAACTGATAACCGGAATTTCTGAAGATTTTATTTCCGGGATCGGCCGTTTGAGAGACAGGCTTATTGTATTGTTAAATATGACTCAAATAATCTTTCTTGAAGAGAGCGAAGATAAAGGTTTTTCTGCGTAAGACAATTAATCGATAATGGAGTAAATTATGTCTTTTTCCCTTGGTGAATATCAGGATATATTTTTAGAAGAGGCTGATGAACTGCTTCAGGAGCTAAATCAGAATCTTCTTGAACTGGAAAAAAATCCGGAAAATGATGAAATAATAAATAATATTTTCAGGGCAGCCCATTCTCTGAAAAGTTCAGCTGCTTTTGTGGGGTTGAATGATTTGAGTGATCTTGCTCATAAGATGGAGAACCTGCTTCAGGGGATAAGAGATAAGACAAATAACATAACACCGGAAGTAGTGGATGTTATCTTTAAATGTTTTGATCAGATAAGCGGAATTATTGAGAAAATCTCTTCAGGCCGGGCGCCGGATCAGGATCTGAAGCCTTTAATCGAAAGAATTAATGTGGTTACTGATAATTCTAAAATTTCTAAACTTGATAAGCCGGCTAAAGCAGCTCAGAGTATTCCTCAAACTGCAGATAAACCGGCTCCTGCCGGGATTAAACTCAGTTTTACCCGGGAGGAGAGTTCACTTATCCGGGGATCTCTGGCAGAAGGGGCGGATTGTTTTGAGATTACTGTAACCATGGAAGCTGTAGCTTTAATGAAGTGGGTGAAGGCCCAGCTCATTACCACAAATCTTGAAAAAGAGGGGACCCTTGTAAAGGTTATTCCCGGCGTTGATGATATGATTGCAGATGAATCAATATCGAGCTGTAAAATTGTTCTTCTGACCTTTAGTGACGTTTCAGCTGTTGAAAAAGGGTGTAATGTTGACCAGATTGAGAAGATTGAGATAAGGCAGATTTCGGTTGTTCAACAGAACGGGAAGCATGTCCTTAAAATAGGTAAAGTTATCGGCGGACACAGTACAGGATCACCGGAATTTGCTTCAGTTGCCGGAGGTGATTTAGCTTTTGAGGATCTTCCATCCGACGAAGGGGAGGATGATTCCCCGGATGATGAGGAATCATTAATGGCTGAAATGACTGATGATGGGCTGCCGCAAATATTTGACAGACGCCAGCAGAATGAGCCTGTTCAGAATGACAGAAGAAGGGGGACTGTTTTAAAGACAGTTAAAGTTTCTATTGATAAGCTCGATCTCCTTCTGAATAATGTTGGTGAACTGGTAATTGCAAATTCCGGTTTTTACAGGCTTTATGAAGAGATGAGAAAGCATGCTGAACTGAAATCTGTTGCAGCAGAATTTAAAAACCGTATGGAGCAGATGTCCAGGATTGCAAAGGATCTGCAAACCGGGATTATGAAAACCAGGATGGTTCCTGTGGGGCAGGTTTTCAGCCGTTTTAACAGGCTTGTCCGTGATCTTGCAAAAGAGCATAATAAAAAAGTTGAACTTATTATAAAAGGTGAAGAGACAGAGCTTGATAAAAAGGTTATAGATGTTATAGGGGAGCCTCTGCTCCATCTTATCCGTAACGCGGTTGATCATGGGATTGAAACCCGTGAGGAGAGGGGCAGACTCGGTAAAAGTGAAGTTGCCACAATTACCCTCAATGCCTATCAGGGGGGGAATCAGATATTTGTTGAAATAAGTGATGACGGACGGGGACTTGACCTTGATGCGATAAAGGAAAAGGTTATTGAGAGAAAGATGGGTACAGCTGAGATGCTTGCCAATATGGATGATCAGGATATATATAATTTTATTTTTACACCCGGTTTTTCCACTGCCAGAAAGATTACAGATATTTCAGGCAGGGGAGTGGGGATGAATGTTGTTAAGGAGACTGTTAATGAGCTTAACGGCAATGTTGCTATTGAAACAGAACGGAGTATGGGTACACGATTTGTTCTAACCTTCCCTCTTACACTGGCGATTATTCCGGCAATTATGGTAAAGGTGAGACAGGAGGTTTATGCAATTCCTCTTTCAGATGTTATTGAAACAATTAAAATTTCACTCCCTGATATTGCTACAATAGAAGGGCATGAAGTTATAAATCTTCGAGGTGAAATTCTTTCTCTATTAAGGCTTAATGAGTTTGTTCATTTAAAAAGCTCTATAGGCAAAAACCAGAAAATTCCGGTAGTTGTTGTAGGGTTTGGGAACAGGAAAATAGGTCTCATTGTTGATTCCCTTGAAGGGAAGATGGAGATTGTAATTAAATCCCTTGAACAGAATTATAAAAATGTTGAGGGTCTTGCAGGCGCTTCAATTTTAGGGGATGGAAGTATCTGTCTTATTCTTGATATTCAGACAATGATTAATAAAGTAATTGTTCAGCAGGAGAAGCTTACCCAGGAGGAGAAGCAGCAGATATTCCGTTCAAGAACAGTGGATTATGATGATGAATCTGCTGAAGTAGTTTCATCTCCTGCCCCGGAAATTCCATCACCTGAGGTGATAGAGAAGAATGAATCAGTGCTGGAGCGGGCTGCAGAAGAGGTGAACTCTTCACAGGAGAAGAAGTCAGTTTCAGGTAAGCCTAACTATATTTCAGACGTAATTCTGTTTGATGATGAACCTGCTGTTGAAAAACCGGTTCCTCATGTTTCTGCAGATGCAGAGAAAATAGCTTCCGGGGGTGCCTCTGGTGTATCCAGAGAAGAGATGCCCTCTTCTGAAGATGAAATAGTAAAAATTTCCGGGGATGAGATAAGCCCTGCCGGTACTGATGATATTGATATTGATGAGAAGGTTCATGCTGCCCTTGCAGAGTTCAAAGATGAACTGAGGCAGAATATTACATCTGTAGTTCATAGCGGAAGTCCCGACGGCCATATGGAGAGCGAACTGGATATAACCAAAGAAGAGATAAGTGAGTTTAATCTCATTTCAAATATGGGTGCTGCTACTGCTGCTGAGTCTCTTTCCAAAATTCTTGGTAGGCGGATTGATCTTTCAATTCCGGAGGTAAAAATTACCCCTGTAGAAAAAATTCCAGAATTTCTCGGCAATCTTGATGATCCATACATGGGTGTTCTCCTTGGAATCGAGGGTGAAATAAACGGCACACTTCTTCTTATTCTTCAGGAGAATGTGGGTTATGATCTTGTCGATATGCTTTATGGAAAAACTACTGCTCAGGTGAAGGAGCTTAGCGAGGATGGAGTTTCAGCACTTAAAGAGCTTACTAATATAATAGGTTCATCTATACTTAATGTTTATGCGGAGAAATCGAAACTTGTTGTTAAACCTAATGTTCCCACATTTGTACACGATTTTCTTCAGTCTATAATAGATTCTATACTTGTAATGCATAATATTCAGCATGATTATGCAATTGTTATGGAAACCGCTTTTTATTTTGAAGATGACCGTGTTGTGGGTAATCTTATGATTCTCCCTGAGGCAGAATCATTAAAAACACTGGTAAGCGGGATTAAGAAGAATGTCATCTCAGATTAGAGTACTTGTTGTTGATGATTCAACTCTTGTACGGAAAATTGTAACTGACATTCTTGAGGCTGATCCGGAAATTACGGTTGTAGGAACAGCCAATAACGGTAAAACTGCTATATTCCGCAACCAGGAGCTGAACCCTGATGTCATCACGATGGACATTGAAATGCCCATTCTTGACGGCCTCGCTGCTCTTAAGCATATTATGAGCACAAATCCCAAGCCTGTTATTATGATGAGTGTTCTTACGCAGCATGGAGCAGATGCTACGTTTAAAGCACTGGAGCATGGAGCTGTTGATTTTATCCCAAAGCCATCCACTCTCCTTTCCATGACTGTGGAGGAGATAGGGAGTCAGTTAATAACTAAAATAAAAACTGCTTACAAATCGAAGGTTGCGGCTTTAACCACCAGAACAGCAGATTTAGCACAATCTATCCCTCTGAGCGAATCTAAATCAAAATCGGATAAAATTGTAGCTATCGGCACCTCCACCGGGGGGCCTTCAGCATTAATCAATGTTTTTAATAAATTTACACCGAATTTCCCTTCCCCTGTGCTTGTGGTTCAGCATATGCCGGAAGGTTTTACCGCGGCATTTTCTAAAAGGCTCAATGACAGTTCTGAGCTTAAGGTAAAAGAGGGTGAAGATGGTGATGATGTTCTCCCGGGCCATGGATATGTAGCCCCGGGCCATTCTCATATGAGAATTGTTAAAAAGGGGGGCGGATTTAAACTTAAGGTGTATAATGCAGAAAAGGTTTCAGGCCACAGGCCTTCAATTGATGTTCTTTTTAATTCTTTTGCAGAAGAGGTGGGGGATAAGTCAATCGGGGTTATTATGACAGGAATGGGCCGGGATGGTGCGGAAGGTCTGCTTAAAATTAAAAAGAGCGGCGGCTATACCATAGCACAGAATGAGGATACTTCGGTTGTTTTTGGTATGAACAGGGTAGCAGTGGAATACGGCGCAGTAAATGAGGTTGTTCCTCTTGATGATATTACTTTGAAAATACTCAGAAGGATATAAAAAAAATATTTTAATTGATTTATAACAGACCATTAGTGATAATGATAAAAAATAAAGTAAAATCTTTATTAAGAATTGACATATTACTATTCGGTATCTATACTTAAAGAAAATTCATTGGAGTATTGAAATGGCAAGAGTTTTGATCGTTGATGATGCTAAATTTATGAGAACCCTTGTGAAAGATGCTCTTGTTCCAGCCGGGCATGAAATTATAGGTGAAGCTGAAAACGGGAATGAGGCAGTCGAATTATATAAAAAACTGAAGCCGGATCTTGTTACAATGGATATAACCATGAGAGAAAAGGATGGTATTGAGGCTGCAGGTGAGATTTTAGGTTCAGATCCGGCTGCCAGAATTATTATGGTTACAGCTCTTGGCCAGGAGAGCCTTCTTACAAAAGCTATTAAACTTGGTGTTAAGGATTTTGTTGTTAAACCATTTCCTCCGGAGAGACTCCAGAAAGCAGCAGAAAAAGCTTTGTCATAGTTTTTTCTTACTGCGTTAATATGTTGCCCGCAGCCCCTTTATATAAAGGGGATTTCTTTATATCATAAAAATTATATCGGGATATTATGTCGGAGAACCTTACAACAGGCTCGGCTGTTTCAGAAAATGAAAACAGCTATATTGTCAGTATTGAAAAATTCAGCGGACCTCTTGATGTTTTGTGGGAGCTGATTAAAAAATCGAAAATTGATATTATGGAGTTGTCAATTTCTGAGATTACTGAACAATATATTGCCTTTTTAAAAAAAATCGAGGAGATGGATGTTAAACTGGCCTCAGATTTTATCCTCATGGCTTCTGAACTCCTCTACTATAAAAGCAGGGTACTGCTCCCTTCCGGTGCAGTTGAGGATGAATATTTTACCCAGCCTCTCCCTCCTGAGCTTATTCAGAAACTCCTTGAATATAAAAAATATCAGAAAGTTTCTGAAGAATTAAGGAATTGTTTTGAAGTACAGAACAATGCTTTTGCCCGGACTAATATACCTGGTGAACTTGGTGAAGAGGAGTATTATTACGATGTCTCATTATATGAGCTGCTGAAAGCCTTTTCCGCTGTTCTAAACTCAACTCCGGCAGTTGAAAGCAGGGAAATACTGTTTGACGAAATTCTGGTGAGCGACAAAATTGATTATATTTCTCAGCTCCTTAAAGAGAAGGAATCTATTCTATTTGATGAGATTTTTACCGGAATCCCGGGGAGAGCGGAAATAATTGCTTCATTTCTTGCTTTACTTGAAATGACTAAAACAGGGATTGTGAAAATTCAGCAGCATCGGGTTTTTGGAGAGATCCGTATTGTAAGAAATTTTAGCCTTGATCAGATTTAAAATTGGAATATTTAATTCTTTAACTTTTATTTGAAATAAAATAATCTAATATCCCCGCCGCCGAAGGCGGCGGGGATATTAAAAACAGCATTATTGCACTAAAAAATATCTTTAGGAATTATTACTGATATTTTTTAGTTTTTTATTAAGAATGAAATACTCTGTTAGTTTTTTTAATCAGTTTTTTAATAATACTTCATAAATATATTCCGGAATAGAGATGGAAGAATCAGTAAAAAATAATGAAATAGATGAAGAAGCTTCTCAGCAGGGTGAGCCGGAGGATTCATCCGGAGAGGAGAGGGACAGAGAGCATGATCTCCAGAGTCTTTTTGAAGCTGTTTTTTTTCTCAGCAATGAGCCGGTCCCTATAGCATTTTTTGTTAAAAGTTTTATGGTTGATCCCACCCATGCTAAAATTATCATTGATTCGCTTGTTGATGAATATGAAGAGAGGGATGGCGGTATAAGGCTGGCTGAGCTTTCCAATGGGTATCAGTTTGTTACAAGTGCCAGGTATGCTGAACAGCTTCGTCATGCTCTGGGCCTTAAAAAGAGGGAAAGCCTTTCCCGGGCCATGCTTGAAACCCTTTCTATTATAGCATATAAACAGCCTCTGGTATTGGCTGACATTGATGAGCTGCGTGGTGCATCTTCAAGAATGATGGTCGCTAACTTAATGAAGAGAAACCTAGTAAAGCCTGTGGGGAGAATGGATCTTCCAGGGAGACCGCTGGCATACGGCACTACTGATGAATTTTTGCGGTATTTCGGCCTTAATAAACTATCCGATCTCCCGAAACTTTCAGAAATAAAAGAATTTAATATGGATAATGAATAAATGTCAGATGAAGGTAAGGTAATTGTTGCTGTTGACGGCCCGGCTGGTACAGGTAAAAGCAGTGTCTGCAGGCAGGTTGCTTCCGACCTGTCCATAAGATACATTGATTCCGGTGCTATTTACAGGGGTATTACATGGTATTTCCTTGATAAATGGGGGGCGGCTCCTCTCGATGTTTCTTCAGTCATTGAAGGTTTAGGGGGTATTGCCATGGATCAGCATCCCGGACCGATGGGGGATGTTTTAACTGTTGTTAACGGGAAAAATGTTTCTTCGCTTATCCGTGAGGAGCATATTGCTGAAAAAATCGGGTTTTTCTCTGATATTAAAGAAGTGAGATTGTTTGTGAACTCTCTTCTCCGGAAATGGGCTTCTGAAGGATCGATAATTATGGACGGCAGGGATATAGGTACAGTGGTTTTTCCTGATGCTGAAATAAAAGTATATCTGGATGCTTCTGTTGAGATAAGAACTGAAAGAAGGGTTAAAGAATATCTTCAAATGGGAAAAAATGTTGACGAAATCATTATCAAAAATCAGATTATACAACGTGACTTAAGTGATATGAATAGAGAATTCGGCGGACTCAAAATGAGCGGGGATGCTCTTTACATAGATACTTCATATATGCAATTCAACGAAGTTGTTCTTAAAATGGAAAGTCTAATAAAAGATTATCAGATGAATATGATCAAATAATAAGGTGTAATACAATGAGTCAAATTACAGACGAAGGCTTCGAAGCTATTGACATGGAAACAGTTGCGGATACTGTCCTTGAAGAAATTGAGGCAGGGATGATTGTAAAGGGTGAGGTGGTTACAGTAGATTCGGAATTTGCCTATGTTAATATTGGAACAAAATCGGACGGAAGAATTGCTCTTGAAGAATTTGATGTTGCTCCTGAAGTAGGTGATGTTTTTAATGTTAAGTTGATGAATAAAAAAATTATAGATGGTGTTTATCACTGTTCCAGGAAAGCAGCTGCTTATGAAAAGGGGTGGCAGGATTTCCTCGATTACTATAATCAGGGTAATCGTACTATAAAGGGGAAGGTTAAGTCCGCCATCAGTAAAGGTAAAATTATTGATTGCGGCTTTATTAATACTTTTCTTCCTTATTCGCTTACAGCTGATCTTAAGGCTTTAAGTGAGTCTGCTGAAGAATACGATTTCACCATTAAAAGCTTCGATCCGAAGAAACGTTCTGTGGTTGTTTCCCGTAAAGACTATCTTGATGAAGAGGCAAAAAAGCACTGGGATGCATTTGTTGTAAAATATAAGGAAGGTGATGTTGTTCAGGGTGAGGTTATTAAGTTTGTAGAGTTTGGCGCTTTTATCCGCATTGAAGGTCTAGACGCGCTTCTTCACCGGAATGATATGTCCTGGAAAAAGGTTTTTAAGCAGAGAAAGCTTCTTAAAGTCGGGGAAATAAGGGATTTTTTAATTTTATCGATAAACAGGGAAGCAGGTAAAATATCACTGGGCCTGAAGCAGCTTAAGGAGGATCCCTGGTCTTTAGTTGAACAGAAGTATACTGTGAATGGAACTGTTCAGGGGAAAGTGGTTACAATAACTCCGGTTGGCGCTTTTGTTGAGATTGAAGAGGATGTTGAAGGGTTTGTAAGTAACTCTGAATTGTCATGGACCAAAAATAACGTTTCAGCCAAAGATTACCTTAATAAAGGTGATATTGTAGATTTTCAGATATTAAGCATAAATGGTGAAGATAAAAGAATTTCACTTGGATATAAACAGCTGCAGTCTAACCCATGGGATACAATTGATCAGAGATTCCCTGTAGGGACTGTTCTTACCAGAGCTATAAAGAAAGTTGTTAAATTCGGATATTTTGTTGAACTTGAAGAGGGTATTGACGGTCTTATACATGTTTCTGACATTACATGGGACGATACCGTGAAAGATGCTGTTTCTCTCTATAAGGCTGGTAATGAAGTAGAATTTATTATCCTTGAAATAAACAAAAAAGAGATGAAGATCTCCTGCGGTATTAAACAGCTTTCAAGGTCCCCCTGGGAGGTTGTAAAAGAAAAATACCCTCCAAGAACAAGGGTGCGGGGTGTTGTGTCCGGTATTACTCAATTCGGTGTTTTTATTAAGCTGGATGACGATGTTGAGGGCCTTGTCCATATTTCTGAAGTCTCAAGAAACAGGGTGGAGAATCTTAGTGATTATTTTAAAGCAGGACAGCCGGTTGAGGCTGTAGTTCTTGATGTTGATGTTCAGAAAAAAAGACTTTCTCTCAGTATAAAACATTTTGAAATTATTTCGGAAAAAGAGGAAGTGAGTAAAATATTGAAAAGGACAAGCCCAAATACAGTTACACTCGGTGATATGATTAATATTGAACTTGGAGAAAAAAAATAAAAGATGGCTGATATGAAAGTAAAACAGGGGATTCATATTGATAGAAATCCAATTGAATCTTTTCTAATGCGGGTTAAAGATTTTGCGAAGAAAAATAAAAGACAGGTTTTAATTTTCTTCGCATTTGTAACATTTGCTTCAGTGCTTATAATTTCTATTTTTCTTTACCTGGAAAATTTTTCTACCAAAAATCTTGTTAAATATGAACTGATTGTAGAAAATTACAGGCAGAATCCTCTTGATGAAACAGTGAAAAAGCAGACTATTGATGATCTTAATCTGATTATTGAGAATACTTCATTTGGCTTTGCACCGAAGGCGGCAAATTATATACTTGGCAATATCTATTTTGAAGATAAAAAATTTGAAGAATCGTATAATCATTTTCAGGCCTATGTTCAGAAAACTTCACTCAATGATGCGCTTCACCCGATTGCACTTAATAAGGCTGCAATTGCACTTGAAGAGCAGGGCCGGATTGATGAGGCATTGTCGATTTTAATCAAATATGAAGAAAAAGCGAAGGACAGTATTGTAATGGATCAGGTATTGTATAATATTGGAAGATTATATGCACTATCCGGGGACAGACTTAAGGCAAGGGATTATTACAACAGGCTTATGCTGGCCTATCCTGATTCATCTTTTGCAGACAGAGCAAAAGAGAGACTTTTTCTTCTGTCAGTACAGCAGGGTTAGTTTTCTAAAATTTGTGTTGACAGATATTGAGGTCTGTCCGATTTATCTTAGTTAGCAGTATAATATACTAGTTGCTACTGATGAAATTCAGGGTTATTAAAATTTTTTAATATATGGAGTAATGAAGTGGCTGTACCAAAAAGGCGAAAATCCAAATCTAAATCAAGAATGAGACGTGCACATGAAGCTATAGGAGTTCCGAATTTAAGACCATGCTCGAAATGTGGTTCCTACACAATGCCTCATAGAGTATGTCCTGAATGCGGCTACTATAAAAATGTTCTGGTAGTTGAGAAAAAAGTAAAAATTGATGCCTGATAATTACTATCAATTTTATAATAAGAAAAGGGACCTGTGAGCGTCCCTTTTCTTATTATAGCTTGACATTATTTAATCTATAAGACTATATTTAGTGGTATAGGCCCCCTGTCCCCCGAAGGGGGCACGTAAAAGGATCACTTGAGTAAGTTGCAAAATTCAAGTATAAGAAAAACCGGCTATATTGTTAAGTTTTTTAATTGCTTGCGGAACAATCTGAAGGGATTAGTAAAAAAGATGAAGAAGTAGTGAGTAATATTCAAATATTTGAGAAACAGTAAAAGTAAAGTTATTATAGTAAAGATTGATTAACTCGTGCCCCCTCAGGTAGACAGGGGGAAGAGAGTAAATAGGAATTCTCATCTTTCCTGAAAGAAATATCTTTTAAAATTAACAGGTTGATATATGAATAATGTAGTAGAAAGAGTGAATAAGATTATATCAAGGCAGCTTGAGATAGATTCAGATAAACTTTCAGGTGACGCTTCTATATTCGAGGATCTGGGTGCAGATTCTATAGACAGCGTAGAACTTATAATTGCATTTGAAGTGGAGTTTGATATCGAAATTCCTGAAAGTGATGCAGAAAAACTCTTTACATTAAAAAATATTTATGATTATATTAAAAGCAGACTGGAAAATGAATAAATCTTGAAGCTTATATTGATATGAATGAAAAAAATAAAGACCCTGATAGTAGGGATAATAAAAAACACCGCACAAGGCAGCTTGCTGCTCTTCAGAATAGAATAAAAGTCAAATTTAAAGAAAAATCGCTCCTTAATAATTCCCTGGTTCACCGTTCATACGTTAATGAGACTGGTAACGGCAAAATCGATGATAATGAGCGTCTTGAATACCTTGGTGATTCTGTGCTGGGATTAATAATCAATGAATATATCTATAACAGGTTCTATGATTATCCTGAAGGTGATCTTGCAAAAATAAAGTCTGCTGTTGTATCTGAAACGACACTGGCTAAAATTGCCAGAGAGTTGAACCTTGGCAGCTTTCTTCTTATGGGTAAGGGTGAGGAGCTTAGCGGCGGGAGGGATCGTACCTCTATCCTTGCCAATTCCTTTGAAGCCCTGATAGGTGCTGTTTATCTTGATGCAGGCCTGAAGATCTGCAGAAAATTTGTAATTTCCCTCCTTAAAAAGGATATTGAACGGATAGACAGCATGACATATCTTCGTGATCCTAAAACTACCCTTCAGGAATATGTTCAGAAGAAGTTCAAGGAGAGGCCTGTTTATGAGGTTGTTGAAGAAACCGGGCCTGATCATAGAAAAGAGTTTATTGTAAAGCTGATTATTGACGGTAAAGAAGCTGCAAGAGGGAAAGGGTCAAGTAAACGGAAAGCGGAAATGTATGCGGCTGAAACTATCCTTAAAAAGATCAATGAGAGGGGAGGCTTGATTTGACAATTCAGGGGAGAGATATAAGGGTCCGGGTAGCCGGTGTTCTTATTAATGAGGGGAAGCTGCTCCTGGTTGCGCATAAAAAAAATGACAGTATTTACTGGCTTCTTCCAGGGGGCGGGGTCGATTTCGGGGAGTCACTGACAGAGGCGCTGGAACGAGAATTTCTTGAAGAACTGAATATTAATGTTAAGGTCAAGGATCTTCTTCTTATTGCTGAAACTATTTATCCCTCCGGTGATCGACAGATTCTGAATATCTGTTTCTGCTGTCAGTATAGTGGAGGGGAGTATCAGCTTGGCAATGAACAGAGGCTTTATGATTTTAATTTTTTTACAATAGATGAAGTTGAGAATATGAAAATCCTTCCTCCATTAAACAGGGAGCTTATTAATATTCTTAATGGCGGGAGAGAAGCAAGGTATGTAGGTAAAATCTGGGGGGACATATAGAGAGGTACTGATGATTCAGAAGCTTGATTATACATTAAGGGAACATAATGGCCTCAATATCCTTGATCTTTCTGGGGATCTAACCTCAGGCACTGCTGATTCATTTAAATCTGTTGTACATAATCTTACAGAACGGGATAATCTATTGATCAATGCTGCTAATATTAATTTTGTTACCTGCGGCGGCCTTAATGCTCTTCTTGATGTATCGTATAACGCAAGAGATAAGGGGAAAAGGATCGTTATAATTTCTGCTGATACAGATCTCATGGAGCAGGTCGATTATATTGAGGCATACAGGCATCTTACATTTGCGGCAACAGTGGAGGAGGGGCACAATAAAATTGAGCTTTATACCTGAAATATTTTATCATTACTCGATTATCTGAAATTCGTTTTTACCTGTAATTATATTTTTTATCATCACAACCTCAGTCTTGAATATTTTTTTCAAGGAGTCAGCAGTAAGCTCGCCGGGCAATTTGTCTTCTATGATTTTACCTTTATCCATAATTACTATTCTGTCACAGATATTAGAGAGGAAATTGATGTCAGCTGATGCAATGAGTATCATTTTTTTACCTGATGAAACATATTTTTTAAGTATGCGGTAAAGATTTTTTTTCTGATTAATGTTCAGGAACTGGTCTGGTGTATCGAGAAGAAGCAGGCTGCTCTGCCGTGCAATTGTGCGGGCGATTTTTCCAGTCTGTATCACTGAGTCTGGAAGATTTTTTAATTTTATATCTTTCCATGGTTGAAGCAGAAATTCATCAATATAGTTTTCCACAATCAGCTTATCTGTATCATTGTATGGATTTAACAGCTTCCTGTAACAGGACCGTCCCTGAAGAATAAAGTTGTATAATGTGGACTCGTAATTGATGTAATCCCATCTGGCATTGCAAAGGGCCGATTCCCTGTTATGCTCATTTTTATTCAGCAGACTAAGCTCTCTCTCCTCTATTTTTGCTGATCCGGTGTAACCCCTGGTGCTGCCGTCAAGGATATTAAGCAGCACCGATTTCCCTGCACCCGGGGGACCGCAGATCCCTGTAATTTCCATATCGTGGAGGGTCATGGAAATTCCGCTTATTATGGGGTCACCTTTGGCAGTATATTCCAGGTTTTCTATTTCTATCATTTTTACAGGGACCTGTTCAATTGATTTACCGGATTAATTATTTTTATAATATTCACTTACTCAGGTTTCTTTTCTGATTGGTTTGTATCTACTGTTTCCGGATCCGGTTCAACTTTGACTGGAGTACGCTGAGCCTCTATCGATTCAACAATCGGTTTAAGGTGCCTGTCCTTCAGAGCCCTTTCCCTGAGAGAGGAGTCATATAAAAGACCTCTGAGTATGGATGCTGCCTTTTCTTTGTCTCCTCTTTTCGCGTATGCACTGCTGAGAAGAAGTTTATCCTCATTGTTGAGAGAAATATTTTCGAAAGTATCTATTGCACTGTCATTATTCCCAAGAAAGTAATCTGATCTTGCCGATATTGCCAGTGCCTGGTAGTCCTTTTTTATACTATTAATTGCCTTTGCAATCTGAAGTGATCTGGAGTAATTTTTTTTCTCATAGTGGGCATTCATGAGAATAGTAAATGCTCTCATGTATGAGGTCATGGTATCGCTGTCATTTTTATCGGAAAGATCGAAAAGGCGGTCAAAGTAGGAAACGTATTTCCAGTCATTATTTTTGTAATGAATGCTGCCGGTCTGGAACAGGATAAATGGATTATCTTTTGATACCGATTCCGCCCGGGCAAGGGTCTTTAGTGCATTATCATAATCATTCTTTTTAATATATATAGCTGAAAGTACAAGTACCGGTTCCAGATTTGTCCTGATATTAATATTAGCTGCTGCGGTTTTCATATCCTCTTCAGCTTTATCAAGTTCTGACAGGTGGAAGTAGCAGGTTCCCCGCTTGATGAGAGTTTTATTGAGTTCGTTTTTGCTGATAAAGCCGTAGTCTATTGCATTAGTAAAATTGACAGCTGCAGTTCTGTAGTTCCGGTTTTTGAAATGAATATCCCCTGTTATAAGCTGTATTTCATGATAGAATGGTATTTTTACAGCGATTTCATTCAGATAGTATAAAGCGTCGCTATCGTTCCTGTTTCTGTATGCTCTCATACCCATTTCGAATCTGGGAGCAAGGAAATTCCTGTCAATACTGATCGCTTCACGGAACGACTTTTCAGCTTCAGCATCATTCTTCGCTTTGAGAAATTCCATCCCTTTGTTGTATTTTGCAATTGCCTCTTCATTATTTGTCCAGAGGAGCCTGTTGATGAGCGAGTTAATTTTATCCTTTGCAGATGAGTCACCGGTTTTTGCCCAGAGTTCCTTGCAGTGGGTTACCATTGACGTGAAGTCCTGCCTGTTTTCTGCAAAAATAATAAGGTTCCAGTATGCGTTAACCATGAATTTTTTTGTCATTTTCCTGGTAACTGCCAGCTCGAAATATTCCGTAGCTTTATCATAATTTGCTTCTATTTTTTCTATCTCTCCGAGAAAATAGTAGGAATCACCGCGGTCTGTTGCCTCAATATCCTTCAAAAAAAGATCTCTCGCTTTCTCATAGTTTCTGAACACATAGGCATTGCGGCCCTGGCTGTGGTACCCCTGGGCAAATGCTGATGTGGAAAAAAATATTATAAAAACAGCTGAGATAATTTTTTTGTTCATATTATAAACCACTTTTCATTAGCTCTATTTTTAATTCATAATTTCAGTTACCGGTTTAGTAATTATTACCGGAAACCATTTGTCAAGTGTTATGATGCAAATTCAAATTCTATATTATCCGTTAGCAGTTTAAATTTGCGGGTCATGTCATTCCTGCGAATGCAGGAATCTCGTAACTTTGATTGTTTTTAGGAGATTCCTGCAGTGCAGTCACGATGACTTCCTGCAAGCACGAAACATGATGCTTCAATAATGCTTGCCTTCGTTATCACTTCGGCCGGAATGACAAATTTTCCACCCTGAAATTCTACTACTACTGTTTTATCAGCATTATAGTTCCTTAATCTGCCTTATTATAAATTCATCAATTGCATTCGCAGCCCTTTTTGACCATGCAACTGCCTCAGCCGCATCTGACAGATTTTTTTTCTTATTATTGTCATGTTCGATCCTTCTGTTAATATCAGAAATAAAAATTGAAAAAATATATTTCTTCCCGGAATTGGAGTAGAAAAAACCGGACAGGGCTGATGCATAGAAAATACTCCCTGTTTTTCCGTAAACACGGAATGCTGCTTCAGAATGGTCGAGCCTCTGCCTCATTGTTCCCTCCCACCCTGACATGGGGAGGTAGTAATCGAGTCCCATACCGTGCAGGTTTTTTCTATCAGCATAAATCAGGAGTGCAGCTGTCTGCTCAGGAGAGATTCTTCCATCCGGTGTGAGTCCGGATCCGTTGCTTATAGAGAGTCCATCCCAGCTTATACCGGTAAATTTTTTTTTGAAAAATAATTCAATCGGTTCCATTGAATCGGAATGTTCACCGGTTTCTTTAATTATTGATGTTATTGCTGCAAGCTCAGCAGTTGTATTGTTGCTTGAGTGGAGCATATTTTTAATTATTACAGATATATTATTGCTTTTATGGGTATATATTTCCTTCGTTTTTGCAGGTTTTATTCCCGGTTCAGGAGATGGCAGAGTAATCCCATGTATGCTGCAGATGAGTTTTAAAGTCCAGGCTGTGAATGGTGCAGGGTCTTTAACCGGGAGCTGGTATCTTGGTATGGCTCTTCTGTCCGGGAAAGACCAGGTTTCAATACCTGAGCTGCTATTGTATCTGATAAGAGGTGCAGAGGGTTTCCCGCTGTAGGTTGATGCTCTGTTTACCTCAATAGAAGGGATAAGAGAGTACCCGGTGATAAGGCCTTCACTGTTTTTAATCTGCGCGGAGTAAACACTGTTATTATTAAGGGTCAGAGCACTCAGTCCCGTATTGTACCTTGCCTCTGGTGACATATTTCCGTCTATCATCTCTTTTTTCGGGAATAGGCTTTCATCAAAAATAAAAGAGCCTTCAACAGCTGCAATCCCTGCGGCCTTTATCTCTTTAGCAATAGCCACCAGATGGGGGATTGATAATTCAGGGTCTCCTGAACCTTTAAGATAAATATTTCCCTTAAGTATTCCTTGAGAAATATTACCGGAGTATGAAATTAATGTTGAGTAGCTGTCACCCGACTTATAATTCTCCAGGGCATAGAGTGCAGTGAAAATTTTTGTAACAGAAGCGGGTATAAAAACCTTTCTGCTGTTATGGGCTTTTACAACTTTGTTTTCGGAAATATCGTATATAATATATCCGTAATTCTCTGCAGGAAATGTTCCAACTCGTTCATGCCTGGTATCTTCCGGTATTGTTAAAGATATATCCTCCGGTTTAACTGATCCGCCGCAGCTTAGGAAAAAGAGTATTAAAAAGATGAAAGAGGTTAGTTTAATTTTTTTTATTGAGTTCAAGTTATATATCCCTGATTATAATAAGTTTTTGATAGTGATAATTTTTATTAGTCTTTATAATTCAGAAAGTTTTTATATCTCACGGCACCCTTAGGCGCAATGTCATTAAGTTAAGCCCCCTAAATCTACCCCAGGAGTACTTCTTCGCTTTGCTTACTTCGGCGAGCTCAGTACAAGCAGAGGGCGCCCCGGAGGGGGACTTTTAAACTCTTTTAACAAATTAAAAGTTTAATAACACAGCCTTTAAGCCCCCCTCCGGGGGGTTTGGGGGGCCGTGGCGAAACTGTGAAGCTCTTAACTTAATGACATTGTCCCTTAGGCGGCGGGGAGAATAAAACTTTTATTTAACAATAAAATATATGTAAAGGAATAAACGCTGATATCACGTATTGTTATATTGTTTGACTTATTACAGCCCGGCATTATTGTGCAATCAATATTTTTTTCATCCGGGGGAACGATTCATGGCATCACTTGTAAGGTCAACTGGAATAGTGGCGCTTTCCACTCTTTGCAGCCGTATCCTTGGCCTTGTGAGAGATGTACTCATGGCTGCCACCTTTGGTGCTGTAAGAACTGCAGATGTTTTTTATATTGCATTTATGATCCCCAATCTTTTCAGGCGTCTGGTTGCTGAGGGTGCTTTGACAATATCTTTTGTCCCTGTTTACACGGAAACTTTAATCATTGAGGGGGAGGAGGAATCACTCAGACTTGCGCAGAAAGCTATGACGCTTCAGGTTGCGGCAATCCTTTTAATTATAATTCTCGGTGAAATTTTTGCGCCTCAACTGATGAAGTTTTTTTTCGGGCGGGTGGATTCACCTGCAATATTTGATCTATCAGTAGGTTTGACCCGGTTTATGTTCCCCTATCTTTTCTTTGCAGGCTTTGTTGCATTTGCAATGGGTTATCTCAATTCCAGGGGGCATTTTTTCTCTCCGGCATTTTCACCTGTTTTACTCAATGTGGGGATTATTGCAGGTATTTTACTATTCAGCCGTTTTTTTGAAGAGCCTGTATATGGTGTAGCAATGGGGGTTATTGCAGGAGGCATTCTTCAGATGCTTCTGCAGATACCTTATATGGTGAAAGAAAATTTTAAGGTGAAGTTCTCTTTTGACCTGGCCCATCCAGGTATACGGAAGATTTTCAGAATGCTCGGCCCTGCCATTTTCGGAATTGCCATTTACCAGATAAATGTGCTTGTAGGTAATCTTCTGGCAACAATGCTTCCTGAGGGGAGTGTGTCATATATTTACTATACCAGCAGGCTCACTGAACTTGTGCTTGGTGTATTTATTGTTTCTATAGGTAATGTAATACTCCCTGAAATGTCCCGTCTTTCAGTGCTCAATGACAGGAGGAGCTTCAGTAAACTCTTTTCCGATTCTGTTTCCTCCGCTCTCTTTCTTGCAGTTCCGGCTTCTGCTGCCCTTATCACTGCAGGGCTCCCTGTTATTTCAGTAATATTTATGCGGGGAAGGTTTACTTTTGCTGATGCTCAATTGACCCACTTTGCCCTGATTTTTGCCAGCCTTGGAATTATATTTGTATCAATTTTAAGAATTATAGTACCAGCTTTTTATTCCATGAAAGATACTAAAACACCGGTTTATACATCTGCTGTTTCATTTATTATCAATGCAGTTCTTGGATATATTTTAATGCATACATCTCTCAGGCATGGGGGGCTTACCCTGGCAGGGAGTATTGCTGCGGCTGTACAGGTAATACTCCTCTCTGCTGTTTTATATAAAAGGACAGGGGGGATCGATATTAAGAGGATAGGCCTCTCTTTTGGTAAATTTGTCTTAGCCTCCGGAGCAATGGTTATTGTTATCCATTACATAACAGCTATGGCTGATTGGGAGCTTGACAGTTTCTTTTATAGAATATCAATTCTGGTGCTTACAGTAGTAAGCGGTTCTGCTGTATATTTTATTTCCTGTTACCTGCTTCGTTCCGGCGAAATGATTTATTTCGCCGGAAAAATAAAAAACAGAATCAGGTCAAAGACTCCGAAGCCTTAAGAGCAAGTGCTGCGACTGTGAGGCTCGGATTTACCGATCCTCCTGATGGCATTACGCTTGCATCTATTACGTATAGATTCTTCATCCCCCATACCTTGCAGTTTTCATCAACAACAGATGATGCCGGATCTGTACCCATACGGCACGTGCCCAGGCCATGGGAGAAGGTTTCTATAGGCATGGGGTAGAAGAAGAGAGCCCCGGCTTTTTTAAGTATTTTTTTCGCTTCAGCATAGAGTGACTCCCGTGCTTCAATATCTCTTTTTTCATACCTGTGAAAGACCTGCATATCGGGTACTCCATACTTGTCGGTCTTAGAGGGATCAATGAATACCCGGTTATTATACTGCGGCATATCCTCTGCAATGCAGAGCAGGTTTATGAGATAATCTGAAACAACAGCTGCTATATTTTTTAGACCAAGCGGCGCATTTGCTTTAATAACCCCTTTGCCGATGCTTGAAACATCCTGTATCAGTCCCCATGTCCCTTCCGGCATTTTCTTCCCTTCCGGGTCGCCGTAATAGAAATCAGGGATCCCGATCTGTTTCTGCAGCATCTTCTCTTTATTCGATTTTGACGGGAAAATGCCTGCAACAACGCCATTTATATGACGCATAAGGTGTCTTCCAATATTATTGTTGCCGGTTATCTTGTCTATTTCCGACAGAAGCAGGAGGTAAGGTGAAGACAGCGCCCCTGCTGAAACTATGATATTGTCACCTTTAATTGTGAATCTTTCATTAGTGCGCTGCTCAATAATATCTACTGAAACAGCCTTGTTTTTGGTTGTGTTGATTTTAACAGCTCTCGATTCCGACAGTATATGTACACCCTTCTTTGCTGCTGCAGGGAGAACTGTTACTGTAAGGTCGTTTTTTGCTTCTATCTTGCAGAGATAATGATCACATGTGGAGCAGAGGATGCATTTCTCCTTCCCATGCTTACCGCTGAAGTTTATTGCCATTGGAAGGAAAAAGGGGTGAAGCCCCAGCTCTTCTGATGACTCCCATAATTTTTTAGAGGGGGATGATAATTTTGTGTTAGGGGGCTGGGGGTAATCACCTTTTATTGGGGGTTCTGTGATATCAGCCCCCTTTATCCCTGCAATCCCCAGGATCTTTTCCGCCTTTTTGTAATATGGTTCAAGCTCTTTATATCCGTACGGCCATGCGCATGATCCATCCTTCCCATTGCCCGTCGGCATTGGAGCGCCATGGAAGTCATCCTCTCTCATGCGGAAGGATACAGCACCGTAAAATGTTGACATCCCTCCAACAGTGTCATCAGGCCACATAACATCAATTTTACCTTTTTTCTGATCAACGTAGAAGGGAGTTTCACCCCGGTAAAGAGGGTCTTTGAGATGAAGTTTAACTTCATCCCAGCATGAATCGTCCCGTACCGGCCATTTCCCCTTTTCAATTATAAGAACGTCTTTACCTTTTGCAGCAAGGGTCTGTGCTGTCATTGATCCGCCGAAGCCGGAACCGATTATAATATAATGATACTTTTTTTTGAGATCCATTTTTTCCTCAATATGAGTCTATTATTATTTCTTACCTGCAGGAGCCGGCTTATATTGCCGGCTCTTCTGCTGATGCTTCAGCTTATCTGAAGGGCCAGATCCCTACCTGATACATTCTTACCAGAAGGACAAGATATGCTCCGCCTTCCAGAATCCATGTCCAGGCCTGCTGGTATGTCCCTTTAAAGCTGACCCAGCCGAAATATCCGGTATCTGCCCATAGATTAAATGTATATCTTTTCTGCGAAAAGGGGAGAAATAGGGGGAGTCCCACACTACTGGGCATGTCTGCCAGGTAGTGCAGGAATATGCTGAGCCAGAAAATTATCCCCCACCCCGGATTTATGAGCCAGACTATCAGTCCGGCAAGGAATCCCACAATTAATGAGTGTGACCAGGTGCAGTGAAATTTTTTCGGGGCCAGCCCTGCCATAATTAAAAATCCGTCAAAATTAGGGAATTCATGGGCGATCATTGCTACAACGATACTCTCAATAGAGAAGGCATCTATCTGTCCATTGGTTAGTTCAGGTGCGAATGATGATATCGTTAATGCTACTGCTACATGTCCAAGCTGCATTCAGTCCTCCAGTATATTTATGAATTGATTGATGTCTTTTAAATCTTCGAAAAAATAGTCAGGTTTTTCTTCAAGGAGCTGGTCTGCTGATCCCCAGCCTGTACCAACAGCTATGGAAACCGCGCCTGCATATCTGGCGCAGCGTACATCGTAGATGGTATCACCGATAATATAGGTTCGGGAAAAGTCCACATCCTCACGGTATTTTTCTGCTACCCTTTTTCGTGCCACCTGGGGGAGCAGATTTCTTACAGGTGCATCATCGCCAAATGCTCCGAAATCGAAATAATGATTAAGGTTATGACTATCCAGCTTAATCCTTGCGCTTTTACTGAAATTTCCGGTTAAAAGTCCCAGGAAAATATTCTTTTTTGCTGAGAGTTTTTCCAGTATCTCTTTTATCCCGGGGAAAAGTATTACTTCAAATTTATGAATATTATTTGCAAGATGATGGAAGTAGCGGTCTTTTAAACTTTCGGTTTTTTCCGCAATATCGTTTTGTGAAAAACCCATCATCTCAAGTGATTCCTGCAGTATGAGCGGGTCTGTTTTCCCCTGGAAATCGAGCTTATCCATCTTTCCGATAGTCCCGAATACCTCCTGCGTAGCTTCTATAAGGGAAGCCCGCCCCGCACTGTTGCAGTTAAGAATTGTACCGTCAATATCAAAGAGAACAGTTTTAATTGTCTTTCCCCTTTTTTTCCTCTTCTATAACTTTGGCAACCTGATCAGCCGGATCCTCCTCCTGAATGTAGAAGTTGATTTTACTGTACATCTTTTTGATATTGTTGGAGTAGGGGTCAAAAAGCATGGCAAAACCCATTGCCGGGAAAAATGAAACAAAGTAGAGGAGAATGGTCTGTGCGATAGTAAATGGCCTGCCAGGCTCCTCAAAAATCAGAATTACAAGAGCAGAAAGAATTCCGGTGAAAATCAGTGCAAGTATTGGAGTTCGTTTTAACATATAATATCCTTTCAGTTTAATTATGGTTAATTTAATCAGGTATGTAAATGATTCAATTATTTTTTCTATTTTTAGTTAAAAAGATTTCCCTACGGTTCTGTAAATAATAAAAAATCCTCATCTTATAAAATACGTTATTGCTTTACAAAAAAAGTTTACTGAATGAAATAGGTATAAGTAATAATACTTTAGTATGTATTTTTTGTAAAAATAAAGAGCTTCGATCTCCCCGCCGCCGAAGGCGGCGGGGAGATATAGAACATTGGGAACTATAAAAAAGTTCAGAAATTATCACCGGAACAGGTGTGTAATTTTTGTTGGATGGTAAATCTTATGGTAAAAAGCAGTTCCAGGAAGAGAAAACGTGATCTTAACAGATTTTACATGGAGCTTCTCCCCCTTGAAGAATTTCCTGAAGAATCTGTTCTTCATGAGTTTAATAAACGTAAAATTTCCCATATACTCATGGAGTTTGCCCTCCCTCTAACATCCGGGGTGCCGGAGGATAATTTTTTTCAGTATAAAACAATGATCTATTTCTCCGCTGTTGCATGGAATTTTTCATTTTTTAATCAGGGCCAGGATAGACGTGCTGCCCTTGACAGGTTTATTCTGGACAATGAAGTATTTAATGGTGAAAATAAAGAGAAGATGTATAATATTGTAGATAATCTTTCTTTAAGGAAAAGAAAAAGCTTCTGGCAGTACGATTTTTTTATTATAGATTTTGAAATTTTAAAAAATGAAAAGAAATCAGCTGTAAATGCAAAAGGGATCCCCTATGCGCTTATCAATGCATTTTCCGCTTTCGGTTCAGGAATAACCCTCCCTGAACCTGAAAAGAGCGGTAATGATGTACTGTAAAAATCTGTACTATATCAATACTGACTCAGCAGAATAATATGCCGGAAATAAAAGATAAAGGTAAAATAATCCTTATAGGTTCATCAACCGGCGGGCCGCAGATTGTTGAATCTATTTTGAAAGGTCTTGATGCGGCCAGGTTTTCAGTACTAATAGCCCAGCATATGCCGGAAGGATTTACAGCAAAATGGGCTGAAAGGCTCGACAGGCTTACCCCTTTCCAGGTTTCTGAAGCTGCAGATGGAGACTGCGCAATTCCGGGGAAAGCTTATGTAGCACCGGGGAACAGGCATCTGCTTTTAAGCAGCCAGGGGGATTATACACTGCAGATCAGTGATGCCCCTCACGTAAACAGGTTCAGGCCTTCAATAGATGTGCTATTTGAATCTGCACTTATCTATCCTTCTGATAAAACTTATGCAGTAATACTTACAGGTATGTGCTACGACGGTGTAATTGGGATTAAGCAGCTGAAAGATAATGGGGCAGTGACAATCGCACAGAATGCGGAAACCTCAGCAGTTTTCGGAATGAACAAAGAAGCCATTGATAAGGGGGGGATATCTTTTGTAATGTCCCCTGAAGAAATGATAAACTATTTTAACAGGATATAGCATGAACCAGGAACAGGTAAAAGATAAACTCCTCATGATCAATTCTGAGGTAAGCGACTTTACGGTTACATTTTCAGGAAAGTCGAGCAAAAAGGTGGACGGCCTCTACTACCCGGACCGGAAAGAGATAGTTATACACAACAAAAATTTTGCAGATGATAATCAGCTCATCTATACTGCAATACATGAATTTGCTCACCACGTTCATTTTATGAAATCATCGGCCCCTGTTTCAAGCCGCTCCCACACTATTGTTTTTTATGATATTTTCCACAAGCTCCTCTACAGGGCTGAGGAGCTTAAGATTTACAGAAATATTTTTGAGTCAATAGAAGAGTTCAGAGCATTAACTGAAAAGATAAAAAGGGATTATCTCACGAAAAACGGCCAGCTTATGAAGGATTTCGGAAGCCTCCTTATGCAGGCAAGGGAGCTTTGCCGTAAATATAATGTAAGCTTTGAGGATTATGTGGATCGTGCACTGAGCCTTCACAGGAATGAAGCAAAGACAATTATGAAAACCTTTGTAATGGATATAAATCCGGAAATCGGATATGAGAATATGAAAACAGTGGCAAAGATAAGAGACGAGGATCTCCGCAAAGGTGTGGAGGAGGCATTTTTTGACAACAAAACCGTTGATATGATAAGAGCAGAGATAAGGCCGGAAAAGGAGTTCGAATCGCGGCTTGCTTTCCTTGAAGAGGAGAAGCGGAAAATCGAGGATACCCTGAATAAGCTTACAGAGCGGCTTGTGAAAATTGAAAGGGATATGGATAGCTTAAGGAAGAGTGTTTACTGATTAAATTCTGGGCGTCCCCTTCGCTTACTGTTTCTGTTAAAAAACTCAGTGCCTGCAAATAACAATAATTACAGCAAGGGCGCATAGCCATGCGCCCCTCAATATCAAGCATGTCGCTCAGGGCCGGGCTCTCGGCTTAAACTCCTCGCGGGCTCTCCTGTCATTGCGGGGACGCATTGCTATTTTTGAAACGCACTGCCATTGCATGGCGCATTGCCATGCGCCCCTACGGGTCACCCGGCCCGCTGCGGGGTAACGCCTCCATCCCTGACGCGGTTACTTTTACTTTTTCCTTCGCTCGTTTCGGCTGCGCTCAACGAGCGTGTGTTTGCCGATATTCAATAATCACTCTCTCCCACGCTTCCTGAACGTACTTGTGTTGAGCGTAGCCGAATCAGCCGAAACAAGCTCAGTTGAATAAACCTCAAAAAAAATAATGCTATGTAATTATTAATACTAAAATTTTAATGAACATAATATACAGATATTTTGAAAACGACAGACTGTCTGTCGTTTTCAAATCCCGAAAAAGAGTTGACGAGCCAGTCAAAACACCTTAGCCTGACTCTGTCAGGCTAAGGTGTAGCATGCACAAATAATTTTTAATACATCCATCAGATCCCCCTGTCTCCCATCATCTGACTTTCTTCCCAGCTATAATAAACAAACGTGTATGTCACTATTTGTCACAGGTACTGTGGTATAATTGTAAAAAATGGATCATTTATTTATTTTAGTCAGGTTGAGGTATGAAATTGACCGTCATTTTTTGCATTTATTTCCAGTAATTATTCCTTAAGATATTTTTTAGTGCAATAATGATGTTTTTAATATCGGGGCTGTCTCAAAAGTCAGATTTTCGGGGATTTGTCATTCCGGTTTTGCAACTTCAATTATTGCAAATACCGGAATCTCCTGATTAAATCAGGCCTAAGAGATACCGGCATTACGCTACGCTACAGCCGGTATGACAAGGAAATTACTTTTTGGACAGCCCCGATATTAGAGCATTTTATTGCAGATGAAAGTTAAGGGATTAACACTGATTTATTTCATAAAATAGAGCATTAGTAATTGACTAAAATATAAAAGTATGTATAGTGAATGATTATTAGTACAGGATTTATAAATATCTTAAAAATAGAGTTAATCCGTTACATGTTGTGACTCCTGCTCATCACGTAGATCATCTGGAGGATGAATGAAGTATTTTGCACATACAGTTGAGGGGAAAGGGGAAGAAGAATGGCATACCCTTGCGGATCACCTTAAAGGTACAGCGGAGCTTGCCGCTTCCTTTACGGATAATCAAATCTACTCCAAAATTTTTAGAATAGCCGGCTATCTTCATGATCTTGGGAAATACCAGCCCGCATTTCAAAGATATTTAAAAGAAGGAGGCATAAGAGGGAGTGTGCCACATGCCTCATGGGGTGCGGGATATGCAGCGCTGCTAAACCTCCATGAAGTATCCTTTGCGATTGATGGCCATCACAAAGGACTACCAGACAGATCATTATGGAAATCAGATGTAATCCCCTATATATCAAAGAGTGAGTCTGACTTTTCATTTATAGTTGAAGAATTTAACAGAGACAATAATATAATCAAAGATGATTTCACAAAACAAAATCCATCTTTCAAAAATATTTTTGAGCGCGAATTATTTACCAGGTATCTTTTCAGTTCATTGACTGATGCTGACTGGCTAAATACAGAAAAAAAATGCGCTCCGGAATTATCAGACTCAAGAACTGATAAAATTTTAAATTACGATGAGTTTATTGCAAAAATTGAGGCAGAGATAAACAATAAGTCTGCTTCTGGCGAATTGAATCATTTAAGAAACATAACGAGAAAACAGGCTGTTTCAAAAGCAAACATGCCCGCAGGTTTTTATTCATTAAATCTTCCCACTGGCATGGGCAAAACCCTTACGTCATTATCCTGGGGAATCTATCATGCAAAATATAATAAGCTTAAAAGAGTAATAATTGTACTTCCATATATCAATATTATTGACCAGACTGCAGAGATTTTAAAAAAAATATTAGGATCGGAAAATGTACTGGAACACCATTCCGGGATTGGTGAAGATATTAATATTACAGAGAGAATCAACGATAATGAATATGCAAAGCGGCTCGCCTGTGAAAACTGGGATTACCCCTTAATTATAACAACAACTGTACAATTTTTTGAATCTATATTCAGCAACAAACCTTCTAAATGCAGGAAAATTCATAACATCGCTAATTCAGTTGTAATCTTCGATGAAGTACAGACACTTCCAAAAGATATAATAATCCCGACACTTACAATGCTTGAAAATATTAATTCTGTAATGAAAACTTCATTCCTTTTTTGCACAGCAACACTACCTGCTTTTGAAAAAAGAGACAGATTTCATGGTATTGAGTCAATACATCCCTTAATTGATAACCCGAAAGAACTTTTTTCTAAAACAAAACGCGTAACTTATCATCCAATAAATAATTATGATTCAATTGATTTTAATGAACTGGCATCAGTTGCTGAAAATCAGAATTGTTCTGTTCTGGCTGTGTTTAATACAAAAAAATCTGCAAGAGAATTTTTCCTTAATGTTTCTCAAATAGATTTATGGATAAATTATTATCATCTTTCGACAGGGATGTGCCCGGCACACAGAAAGGAGATTATAAGGAATATTAAACAGGACCTTGAAGAGAATAGAAAAATACTGGTCTCTTCCACGCAACTAATTGAAGCCGGAGTTGACTTTGATTTCCCCTGTGTATTCAGGGAGATGGCACCCCTTGAATCTATAATTCAGGCAGCAGGCAGGTGCAACAGGGAAAACAGGATGCAGAATTATGGGAAGGTTTATTTATTTCGCATTACTGATTCTGCTATGCCGGATAAGCTATACAAAACATCAGCTCAATTCACTGAGGAAATGATTAAAGAAGACCCTGACAGTCTGCACAGCCACAATTTTTATCCCGACTATTATAAAAAAGTAATGAATCTATTTGTTGATGGAGATGCCGGGAAAATTAATAAATCGAGAGAAAACTTTGATTTTGTAACTGTAAATAGTGCCTATAGAATTATAGATAAAGCAGCAACAGGGCTGGTAATTTATAAATATAATGAAGAGAGCAAAACTCTTATACATTCTATTGAATCAAAAAAATATTTATCACGTGATGATTACAGAAAACTTCAGGTTTTTACTGTTCAGGTATATGACAATTTTATTTATCAAAACAAAAATTCAATTAATATTAACAGCCATGGATTACTTATCTGGTATGGTAGTTATGATAAAAATATAGGTGTCACAGCAGAGAATCCTGAATCAGAGAGTTTTGTCGTATAGCATATTATCAAAGCTATATTATTTAAATATTAAGGAAATAATCCGGAGGTTCCATGTTAGATAATAATATTGTAAGAGTAAAAGTCACAGGAGAATACGCCTGCTTTACCAGACCTGATTTAAAGGTAGAACGTATGACCTATCCTTGCATGACACCTTCTGCCGCAAGAGGGGTTCTTGATTCAATTTTATGGAAACCGGAATTTCAATGGTATGTGAGAAGAATAATAGTAATAAATCCGGTTAAGTTTTTCTCTGTAAAAAGAAATGAGATAAATTCTAAACAGAGTAAAAATCCTTTAATAATTGAGGAAAAGCGGTCTCAGAGAAATAGTATTGTTTTGAAAGATGCGTCATACATAATCGAAGCTTCAATATTCCAGAAAGAAAAATCAGAAAAAAATCCCCCTAAGAAATATATTGAAATGTTTAAACGCAGAGTCCGAAAAGGGCAATGCTACAGGCGTCCCTATCTTGGTACACGGGAATTTTATGCAGAATTTATGGAGCCCGACGGTACAGAAAAACCAATTACAGAACCTATACCTGTCGGCAGTATGCTCTTTGATATTTTTTATGATGCATCAGGTAAAGCCTCTCCAGTATTCTTTTACGATGTTTCTGTTGAAAATGGGATATTAAATTGCGAAGTTCCTGAAAACGACAAAATGATGGAATCCACTCATTTGCTGCCTCCTGAAGATTCAGACTATACTTCATTATTATACGAATTTAAAGAACAGGAGAATTTTCAGTTCGATAAGGAGGGAATGCTGTGATAAAAGAATTAAGTGAACTCGGGGAAAGACTCAGGGAGGAGAACTCAGGCAGTAAAATAATTCACAACGCAATAAAAGATGAACCGGTTTCTATTGATCTCATAATAAAAGAAGACGGAACATTTGTAAAGTTTGAATCTATAGAAAAGATTATGCGTCCAGCTGAAGCAATTACTGCGAAAAAGGGGAAAGCGAGACTTCTGCTTGATAAAGCTGAGGAGGTTCTATCTTATAATTCTGATGTAAAAAAACATAAACTCTTTATGGATAAACTTGATCAATATAAGGAACTTATCCAACTAAAACCGGTATTAAATTTTTATTATGACAATGAAAAAAATGGCATTGAAAAGGCAATCCAGGCATTTGAAGAGCAGATCAGCGAAAAGGAACGTGGTGGCAATATCGCATTCAGGCTGATGTCAGATGATTCCAGAATTCATGAAAAAAAAGAAATTTATGAGGCAATTATTAATAAATATGAACATAGTCAGGCAGAAAAACTCAGCGGTACAAGAATAACCTGCTCAGTATGCGGCAAGACCGATTATCCGGTTGAAGATACACCGCATGGAATGATCAAAAGGGTTCCTGATGGTCAAACCAGCGGATGTGCCCTTGTGTCATATAATGAGGATGCCTATGAATCATATAATCTTAAAGGGAACCTCAATTCTGCGATATGTACAAATTGTGCGCGTACATATACTGAAGGCTTAAACTGGTTAATGACAAATGGAAATAATCTGACTATTGAAGATAATAAAGGTAAAACTAAGGAAATATTCAGACATACAAATCGCAAAAACTTTAATCTTGCAGATACTGCTTTTATTTACTGGACCAGAAATTCCGGCAGCTGCAATGAAATCAATTTGCTGGATGAGCCTGATCCTGGTGAAGTAGCCCGGTTACTGGAGTCTATCTATACAGCGAAGAAACCTGCAGATTTTAATAACGATCTATTTTATTCCTGCACTCTTTCAGGTGCTGCTGCCCGTATAGCAGTGCGGGACTGGATAGCAATGAGTCTTGCTGATCTAAAAATATCCATTGCTGCATGGTTCAATGATATTAAAATTTTAGCCTGGAACGAGATATATTATCCTCCGTTATTCCGCCTTGTGAATGCGGCACAAAATCAGAAAAATAAAAATGAAACTACATCAGCAAGAATTGCCCTTCGTTTATGGAATTCTGCTATTAAAAATACACCGCCGCCCCTATGGATTTTAACAGCCATATTAAAGCGAGTACGACTTATTGAACATAATGAAGATGGCAAAAACAAAGAAAGCATAACACCGGAAAGGGCTGCCCTGATCCGTTTAATATTAAATAGGAACAACAAAGGAGGTTTTATGATAAAAGAAAAACTTGATATCGAAAGCAGCAGTACTGCCTATCTCTGCGGGAGAATCTTCGCAGTTCTGGAAAGCATTCAGCGTTCCGCACTGGGCAAAGACATTAATGCAGGGATCAGGGAAAGGTTTTTTTCATTCGCTTCCACTAATCCCTCATCTGCATTCGGCAGGTTAATGAAAATGTCCCAAAATCATTTAACAAAACTTAAAGGGGAAAAACCTGGCCTGGCAATAATTCTTGATAAAGAATTATCTGAATTGTTCAGCAAAATCAATCAATTCCCTCCTATCTTTTCTCTTGAAGAGCAGGGACAGTTTGCTATAGGCTATTACCACCAGAAGCAGGATACCTTCAGTAGATCTAAGCAGAATAAAGAGCTGCAGGATGCTGTTGAAGTTGTTGAATAGAATATAACTTTTATAGATTCATCGGAAATCAACAATTTAAGGAGACAAAAAATGAGCAACCCGGTAAAAAACAGATACGACTTTGTTTATCTTTATGATGTAAAAGATGGAAACCCCAATGGCGACCCTGATCAGGCCAATCTTCCCAGAGCAGATGCAGAAAATCAGCAGGGGCTTGTAACAGATGTATGCATAAAAAGAAAAGTAAGAAACTATGTCATGCTTAAGCATGAATGTAAATCCCCCTATGATATTTTCATCAGGCAGGGGACCATATTAAATAATGTAATCGATTCAGCGGATGGTGATAAGCCTCAGGATCGCCAGAAATCTCTTTGTTTAAATTATTATGACATAAGAACATTCGGAGCTGTACTCAGTACAGGTTCAAAGGGTGCAGGGACTGTTCGTGGTCCGGTACAATTTACATTCTCACGTTCCAAAGACAGAATTTATCAGGCAGAGCATTCTATAACAAGATGTGTTGTAACTACAGAAAAGGAAGCGCAGGCTCAGGAAGGCAGGGAACACGCTTCTACTTTCGGCCGTAAAGCCACTGTTCCATATGCACTCTACAGAATGCATGGTTTTATATCAGCTGTTGATGCTGTGAAAACAGGTTTTTCACATGATGACCTTGACTTACTATGGGAAGCTTTACTCAACGCCTTTGAACACGACAGGGCAGCCGCTCGGGGCGAAATGAATCCGAGAAAACTTGTAGTTTTCAAACACTCAAGTCATCTCGGCAATGCCCGTTCCGGAGAGCTATTCGAAAAAGTAGCAATTGAAGCAAAAACAGGGCTGCCCAGAGAATTTCAGGACTATGAAATCAGTATTGATAAAAATGTCCCGGACGGAGTGGAATTGATAGTAAAGCTTTAATTTAATCGATCAACATTTTAGTACCGGCCTCTCTGCAAGTGAGAGGCTGGTAGAACTTTAATCGCTTATGATTCGGGAGATAAATCAGATGACAAGGCTTATTCAATATACGGACAAAGCGGCAAAACAATTGCGAAAAATTTTTAAATCAGATAGCAAATCAGGTCTGCTTATAATGAAAGCCATTGAAAATTATGCTTCAAATACTGTAATTCGTTCTGATGTTAAAATTTTAAAAGGCAGATACGAAAATTTAAAAAGGTTGCGCGCTGGCAATTACCGTATTATTTTTGATGAAAACATGACAGTAATAAATATATATGAGATCAAACACAGGCAGGAGGCATACCATGATTAAAAAACATATAATAAAAGAAGAGGGTAAACCTGTAGCAGTAATTCTGGATTATAAGGAATACATGGAATTAAAAGCAATGGCCGAAGACAAATCGGACTATTATTCAGCAATAGAAACGAAACGCAATAATAAAAAATGGGTCTCTCATGAGGAATTAAAAATGGAATTCGACATAAAATAAAAAAATATGAATACATAGAACTAATTCAATACGTAATAAACGGATCTAAACCAATGTACTCTGAAGAAGACTACATACAGCTTTCAGCAATACAGCACTATGTGTTCTGTCCCCGTCAGTGCGCCCTTATCCATGTCCACGGCATATGGCAGGAAAACCTTTTTACCGCAAAAGGGAAAATACTTCACGAAAAGGTCGATTCAGGAGAAGATGAATCCCGGGGTGATAAAACTATAACCCGCAGTCTCAATATATACAGCAAACGCCTCGGTCTGTCAGGACGATGTGACGTAGTAGAAATAACCGAAGACAATAATGAAATTAAACCTTACCCTGTTGAATATAAATCGGGGAAACCAAAAAACAACATTAGCGATATGGCTCAGCTCTGCGCCCAGGCCCTCTGTCTCGAAGAAATGATGGGAGTCCCTGTTTCTGAAGCTGCCATATTCTACGGACGCCCAAGAAGGCGCGAGTTAATCGAAATTGACAGCCATCTAAGAAAACAGACCGAGGAAATAATAATCCATATACACTCAATGATAGAAAACAGAATAGTTCCTGAAGCAAAGTACGGGAAAAAATGTGACACCTGCTCATTAAACAGCACCTGCATGCCAAAAACAGGACATAAAAAGGTGAAAAAATACATTGAGGAGCTGTATAAAGAAAATGAAGAGACATCTTAACACCCTTTATATCACCTCATCCGTTGCTTTTACGAAATCTTCTTCAACGGCATATCAGCAGCATGCTTACAATAAAGATGGCTTAATATGTGCCTTACTGGTAAAAATCTTGAAAGTGATTCTGCTTTCTAATAAGCTGTATAGGAATGGATGTAATGATTTGTAGAGTATATTTTATTCAATGAAAATCAGGAGAAAACATGACACCTTCAATTAAAAGAATTCTTGATGAAGTAAACAAATTATCACCTTTTGAGCGGGTAGAGATTATTGACCTGATTCTGGAAAGTTTTGATGACAGAACGGGCAAGGAGATTGAGTCAGCATGGATAGATGAGGCGAGAATCCGTATTGAATCTTACAGGAGAGGTGAAATCGGAACAAAAACCGAAGATGAAGTTTTCAGCAGTATAGTGAGTGAGAGTAAATGAATAAAATAATATTCATTGATAAAGCATCGGAGGAATTACATGCCGCTGTAAAATATTACAACAAAGAACGCCCAGGTCTTGGTTTTGAGTTCGCAAATGAAGTAAAATCAACATTATCAAGAATACGACTTCATCCGGAAGTTTGGGCCGAAATTGATGAAGGGATAAGGAAATGTATTGTTAAACGATTTCCATATGCGCTTCTTTATTTATTTGATAATTCAAAAATCGTAATAATAGCAGTCATGCATATGAAAAAAAAGCCGGGCTATTGGAAAACCAGAATTCCTAATTGAGGAGCTGTATAAACAACATGAAGAGACATCTTAACACACTTTATATTACCTCACCCGATGCTTTTATCCGGAAAGAAGGGATGACCTTTGTAGTGGAAGTTAACGATAAAAAAGCTCTCCAGGCCCCTGTGCACACTATTGAAAATATTGTCTGCTTCGGCTTTAAGCCGGTTACTCCTGCTTTAATGGCATTCTGCACTGAAAATAATATAGGTATAAGCTATCTTTCAATGCATGGTAAATTTCTTGCCCGTGTCTATGGTGAGCAGCGCGGTAACGTTTTATTGAGAAAAGCGCAATACACCATGTCAGATTCAGAGGAAAAATCTCTTGATATTGCAAAGAACATCGTTGCTGCAAAAATTACCAATTCAAGAAATCTTCTCCAAAGACATATTCGAAACCATACTGATAATGAAGATGGTTTAATATCTGAAGCAATATCAAAGCTTGCACGCTGCATAAATCTGGTAAAAACCGCTGAATCCCTTGATACCTTAAGAGGGTACGAAGGTGACTCGGCTTCAACATATTTCGGATGTTTCAACTGTCTCATTACATCCCAGAAAGAAGACTTTGTTATGAATGGCAGAACAAAAAGGCCCCCTCTTGATTTTGTAAACGCTCTCCTGTCATTTATTTACATGCTCCTTGTGAATGACCTCAGGTCTGCTATGGAAACAACCGGTCTTGACCCACAGGTCGGATTTCTGCATAGACTAAGGCCCGGCAGGCCAAGCCTTGCTCTTGATCTTATGGAGGAATTCAGGGCATATATAGCGGACAGGGTAGCTCTAAACCTGATAAACCTTAAGCAGCTGAATAAAAATGATTTCGAAATCAGGGAAACAGGAGAAATAAGGATAAGTGATAAAGGACGGAAGGAAGTTCTTGTTGCATATCAGAAAAAGAAGGATGAAGTCATTGAACATCCCTTCCTCGGAGAAAAAACAACGGTTGGGCTTCTGCCCCATATACAGGCCATGCTCCTTGCCAGGTATATTCGTGGTGATATTAGTGAATATCCCCCATTCTATATTAAGTGAGGTAAAACATGCTGGTATTAGTAACATATGATGTATCAACACTTACAGATGATGGGACACGCAGGCTCAGAAAGGTTGCGAAAACCTGTGTAAATTACGGAATAAGAGTCCAGCAGTCAGTATTTGAATGTAATGTTGACCCACATCATTGGGAACACTTAAAACATCAGCTTCTCACTCTCTATAATCCGGAAGAAGATAGTTTGCGTTTCTATTTTCTGGGGAGCAACTGGAAAAGACGGGTTGAACATCATGGCTTATCTCCTTCAATTGAACATGGGGAGCCTATGATAATTTAAGCGCTAACCCCAAGCTCACAGAAAAACCTGGCGGGTTAGCGGAGGAAGTTTTCTTCTATTATATAACGCCCTGTATTATATATTATTTTCAATAAACCTCTGATCATTGAAAACTTTTATTGACATAAAGGTATATTAGCATTTTAACTCTTAAAGTCCTGATTTAATCAGAAGCTAAAATCGGGGAGTCACGCCCCACGCGGGCGTGTGGATTGAAACAAAAAGTCTGTAACAGTTTGAGGGCTGTCTAATTGTCACGC